>Ga0208766_1001568_pt1 | contig 12203 bp, 9 predicted proteins | sample ETN01SmetaG_3_FD_185792 | JGI IMG/M metagenome (GOLD analysis project Ga0208766, IMG submission 185792) | Marine microbial and viral communities from oxygen minimum zone, Eastern Pacific Ocean - ETNP2014F12-01SV263 (SPAdes) (version 2) | ecosystem: Environmental > Aquatic > Marine > Oceanic ...
TACTGTCGTGCCAAGAGCCGCAGCGACGCCCGGTGCCATCACCGGCAGACTGGCTGTCTGCAGCATCGCCACGTTGGTAAAGGTGCTCATCACACCCCAGACCGTGCCCAGCAGACCGACGAACGGCGCACCGCTCACGGCGATCGCCAGCAGGATCAGCCCGCTCTCGAGCTTGAGTGACTCTTTGGCCACGTCGCTCTCGATGGTCCTCTTGACGTGTTCCATCGACTTGACAGTGGCGTATTGGTCCGAGCCAAGTTCACCCTCAGTGCCGTTAGTCTTGAGCCGGGACAACAGATCCCGGCAACCGTTCTCGTACACGTTGAACAGCGGGCAACCCTCGATATGGATATCGCGGTCGTGGATCACTAGCACGCCCTCATGCTCGTGAAACTCATCGACAAACAGCTTGTTCAACTTGCGTGCCTGCCGGGTCTGGAGCGCTTTTTGCAACATCACCGACCAGACAAACATCGACAGTACGCCCAGAAAAACAATGATGGATTTGCCCGCAAGCGTGGATGCACTCCACACATAAAACAGCTCATTCGGTGCCGCCGGCGTAACCCCAGCCTGTAAAAGCATAATCATCTCTGCGTGTTCGCCAACGAGCCCACTCCTTGCAGCAATATCCTTAGCCCTTGACCAAGGGCAGGTCAAAGGCAAACGGGGTCTTTTTGTGATTATTTCTCCTCCCAGGCATAGCCAAACATGGGGCGGTATGATAAATTGTTTAGCGGTTTGCAGTGTTGCCGGCAACAAGATGAAAATCGCCGTTCCAAAGGAAATCAATAAACAGGAGTACCGCGTAGGACTGCTGCCCTCAGTCGCCTACCAACTGACGCAGCAGCATCTGTAAATCAAAGACAGTTCCGCTTGGTCAAGCGAGGCTCCGAATGATTAACTCGCCCGATGCAGAAGGACGAGATTGCAGACATTCTCAAGGAGATCGGGGTGTTCCTCGAGTTGAAGGGCGAGAACCCGTTCAAGACGCGCGCCTACCAAAATGGCGCGCGCACGCTCGAGGGCCTCACCGAGCCGCTCGACACACTAATCGCAGAGGAGCGCTTGAGCACCGTCAAGGGCATTGGGAAGGCCTTGGCCGAGAAAATCACCGAGCTGGCCACCACGGGCAAGCTTGCCTACTACGACAAACTCAAGGCCTCCATCCCCGACGGCCTCATCGCCATGCTCAACATCCCCGGTCTGGGGCCAAAAAAGGTGAGGGCAGTTTACAGCAAACTCGGTATCGATACGGTCGAGGCTCTCGAGCAGGCCTGCAGGGAGAGCCAGCTCGCTGAGCAGCCCGGCTTCGGCAAAAAAACCGAGTCTAAAATCCTAGAGGGCATCGAGTTCCGCCGCAACTACGCCTCTCACCACCACATCAGCACAGCCTTCAACCTCGCCGAGCCGATCCTTGAGCAGCTCCGTGCCCACCCCGACGTCATCCGATGTAGCACCGCCGGCAGCCTGCGCCGCCACAAGGAAATCATCCGTGACATCGACTTTCTAGTTTCGTCGAAAACCCCTGAGACGATCATCGAGTTTTTCACCGGCCAAGCCGGCATCATCTCCATCTCCGCCAAGGGAGACACCAAGGCCAGCGTCGTTTTAGAAGGCGGCATTCAGGGCGACCTGCGCGTCGTCAGCGACGACGAGTATCCATTCGCGCAAGCCTACTTCACCGGCAGCAAGGAGCACAATATTGCCATGCGCCATCGAGCCAGCGACCGGGGCCTACGTCTCAACGAATACGGCCTGTTCAAGAGCACCGAGGAAACCCGCGACCCCAAGCTGCGGCTCGATTGCAACACCGAGCAGGACATCTTCGCCGCGCTCGACCTCGACTACATCCCGCCCGAACTGCGCGAGGACAAGGGCGAGTTCGACGCCGGCGAGGCGGGGGAAATCCCACGCCTCATCGAATGGACCAATCTCAAGGGCTCGCTGCACAACCACTCGAACTGGAGCGACGGCGCCGAGTCGCTTGAGGAAATCGCCAACTACATGAGCGAACTGGGCTGCGACTACTGGGCCATCACCGACCACTCGCGCGCGTCATTTCAAGCCAACGGCCTCGATGAAGATCGGCTCCGCAAACAGATCACCGAGATCGCACGCGTCAACCAGCAACTCGAAGCCGACGGAAACAACTTCCGGCTACTCAGTGGCATCGAGGTGGACATACTCAAAACCAAGCTCGATTTGGATGACGCCCTGCTCGCCGAGCTCGATGTCGTCGTCGCCAGCTTGCACGTCGCCGGCAGCAGCGAGGCAGACAACACCGGTCGCCTTATCGCCGCCGCCGAGAATCTCAACGTGCACATGCTGGGCCACCTTACCGGCCGCTTGCTGCTCCGGCGCGAAGCCTATCCCGTCGACCAGCATGCCGTCATCGACGCCTGCGCCGCGACCGGCACCTGGCTCGAGCTCAACGCCAACCCGTATCGTTTCGACCTCGACTGGCGGCTGTGGCAGCACGCCAAAGCCAAGGGGGTAAAATGTGTCATCAACACCGACGCGCACCGCAACGAGCACGCCGGTTTTCTGCGCTTGGGCACCGGGATTGCCCGCAAAGGCTGGCTCACCGCCGGCGATGTCATCAACACCCTCCCCCTGCCCAAGCTCCGCAAGGAACTCGTCAAAAAACGAAGTAAAAAATAACCGCTTAAAGCCCTCAAGCTCGGTGGCAAATCATGAGGTCAACGGAGGAATCTCCCGCAGGGTGGGTGCTTTTACGAAATCGACCTGCCGAAGATAGACCGGCTCAAGCTCCGAGGCCTGTACAAAATCACTTCGGCCGGCGGCAAGGCGGCCAACATGTTCGGCAGCCGGAAAGCTCTCCCCCAAACCGGGGCCAGTGACGGGATGACCAGCCGCAAGCAGCGCATCGTATTCCGCGCGCTTGGCCAAGCGAATCGGCTCGAGGTTGCTGATGACCTCGGCAGCCAGCTCGAATCTGGCCAGATAAAACTCTCCGCGCTGAGCGTCCACTGCCAGCGTGACTTCGCCTCGGCGGCCGGCCACCTGCTCGCCCATGGCCAAGGCTTCCAAGCTTTCGATAGCCTGTACTTTCACGCCCAGTGCGAGTTGCCAGCCCTGCGTCAGCGCAATCGCCGCACGGATGCCAGTGTACGAGCCGGGGCCAATGCCAACAGCGATGCACTCAATCTCGGACCGCCCGACTTTGGCTTCACCAAGCGAAGACTCGATCAGCGCAACCGCAGCGGTGTCCCGGCCCTCGGTGACCGTTTGCTCCGCGAGCAATCGCTCGCCATCCAGCACGGCAGCACTCCGGTGGTCGGATGAAAACTCAACGGCCAAAATCTTCATGAACAATCTTCCGCTTTGTTTCCCCTTCGTCTGACAAATACACGAGTCGCAGCGCCTTGCCATCGGTCAACTGAACCTGCTCGGGCAGCGGTTGGCCAGGCTTCCATTCGCCGCCAATCCAGCGCTCGAACCACTCGACTGCGGTGACACCATCCGTCGCCGTAAGATAATGCTCCAGCCCGGCACCAACAATTTCTTGCCGGTTCTCAAGCCGGTACAGGTCGATGTGCGCCAACGGTAGCGTGCCACCGGCGTGCTCCTGCAGCAACGCGAAGGTTGGTGATGTGACGTTGCCCGCAATGCCGAGACCCGTGGCGAGACCCTTGACAAGCTGTGTCTTACCGGTGCCGAGGTCGCCAATGAGGCCGACGACCCAACCGGGACGCAGCTCCGCAGCCCAGCGACTGCCCAGCGCTAAAGTCTCCTGCGGGCTATTGGAAATGAACGTGTCCACGGGTGGCGATCTCCATAAGACCGGTTTTTTGGCGAATCATAAGTCCTGACTGCTCGATTATTTTTCCTATGCAATGCAGCGGTGTGTCCGGAAATTCTTGTTTGAACTGGTCGAGCAACGCAACGGCCAGGCCTTGGCCAAGCGTGAAACACAGCTCGTAATCTTCGCCGTCGGTGAGTGAGGCCAGCAGTGGAGACTTGGCGGCTTCCGACTCGTTGGCTCGCAGTCGGGCCTCACGGCGGATCGGCAGGGCGGTCTCAAGAAGCTCAGCACCGGCACCGGCCTGGTGGAGCAAATGGCCGAGGTCGCCGGCCAAGCCGTCACTCAAGTCGATCATCGCGCTTGGCTGATAGTGTGCCGCGAGCCAGCGCGCCTCGGCCAAGCGCGGCATGAATGCGAGATGATGCCCGGCGATCGAGCCACCCAGTTCACCCGTAACCCACACACCGTCACCGACGTTCGCGCCGCTTCTCAGAATGCATTTGTCGCGCTCCACCTCACCAACGAGCGACACACCGATGAAAAGCCGATCCGGGTTGGCTACCGTCTCGCCGCCGACAATCGACACGCCGTGCTGCTTGGCCAGGGTGACCATGCCGTCGTAAACCGACTCGATGCGTTCCGACTCGAAGCTGCCCGGAAGGCCAAGCGTGATCGTGGCCCAGCGTGGCATGCCGGCCATCGCCGCGATGTCGCTCAACACACGACCAAGCGCCTTGTGACCGATCTGCCGGGGATCAGCGTCACTCGTGAAATGGATGCCCTCGACGACGGCGTCAGTCTTGTGAAGCTGCCACAGGCCGGGCACTCCGGCGTCGATTACGGCGCAATCGTCGCCCGCTCCGACCACCACCGAGTCGCCAGCGGGTAGCTTGGCCAAGAGCTGAGAGATTAACTCGAACTCATCCGGCCGAGAACTGGAAATAGGCTCGATCATTGCGAAAGCAGCAAAACTAAATTGGAGGCGTTGAAGACGGCGTGGGCGGTGATCGGGGCGAGCAGATTGTCTGTGTACTCGTAGAGCGCGGTCAACACCAGCGCGATGACCGTCAGTGAGGCGAAAGTGAGCAGATTGACGTGAAAGAGTGCAAACAAAAGCGCAGTGCCGATCGCAGCCACGCACGGGTGGCCAATCTGCTTGAGTGCCGGGTATAGAATACCGCGAAAGAGCAGCTCCTCCGCAACCGGCGCGACGGCGACGGCCATCACCACGAAAAAAAACAGTGCCGCGGTCTGGTTCGGCTTGGCTGCCTCCTTGGCAATGAGCGTGACCAGTTTTTGCGGCTCGACCTGATCACCGAATGCCTGCAGCAACACGCTGGTCAACCAAGCCAACACCATCGCGATGAGTACCAGGCCAAGCCCCGTCCCCAAGCCAAGCAGCAGGCAGCGGCCGGTGTTGTTGCGGTTGAAGCCGAAGACATCCGCCAGCCGGATCGGCACCCGGTAAACGCGGCGGCTGGCCTGCAGCCAGATGGCGATGCTAATGAGGATGGCCACGGGAAGCGCCGTGACATTCGCCGCCATCTGCGTGATCGAACCATCCTCAAACAAACCGGCGATGACCGCGCCGGGAGCCACAGCCAGCATGAAGGCACAGCCAAGCCAAAGCAGCGACTCAGGATTCCATGGTCTTTGTGTCAGCACGCCGCGCCAAGTTAATCGCCACCGGACGGTTCAGCCAACAAAACCTCGCTTGGACTAGCGCTCAATGCCGGAAATGCCGCTCGCCGGTGAAGGCCATGGCCATGCCACGCTCGTTGGCGGCGGCGATGACTTCGTCGTCACGCTTGGACCCGCCGGGCTGGATGGCGGCAGTCGCGCCGGCCTCAGCGGCGGCAATAAGACCGTCGGCGAAAGGAAAAAAGGCGTCGCTGCAGACAACACTGCCGCTTAGGTCGAGCCCGGCTTCCCCTGCCTTCCAGACGGCGATGCGGCTGGCATCGACCCGGCTCATCTGCCCGGCGCCCACGCCGAGTGTGCGGTCCCTTGCGGCATAGACAATCGCGTTGGACTTGACGTGCTTAACGGCCCGCCAGCCGAAGAGCATCGCCTTGAGTTCGTCCTCGGACGGGTGGCGCTCGGTAACGATCTCGAGATCAACAGCGGTGGTCTGCCGAAGATCTCGCTCCTGCACGAGGAACGATTCGGCACCCACTGATCGGACGTCCCACGGCACGGTGTTGGCCGGGTTGAGCAGCAGTTTGGCCAAGCGCAGGTTTTTTTTCTGCTGCAGTAACTCAAGTGCATCGGCGTCGAAGTCGGGGGCAACGATAACTTCGGTGAAGATATCGCTGATTGCTTCGGCTGTGGCGAGATCGAGCGTCGTGTTGCAAGCGACAATACCACCGAACGGCGCCTGCCGATCGGTGGCGTAAGCCTTATCCCACGCGCCTGCGAGAGTGTCGGCCTGACCAAGGCCGCAGGCATTCGTATGTTTGAGGATAGCGAGCGTGGGCAAATCGGCGTCAAACTCGACGATTAGGCCGGCGGCAGCGGTGAGGTCGAGGATGTTGTTATACGAAAGGGCCTTACCGTGGAGTTGCTGATAAAACTCGCCAAAGCGTCCGTAGAGGGCGGCACGTTGGTGAGGGTTCTCGCCATAGCGCATATCCTGTGCCTTGTCGGCGTGGACAACGAGTTTGCCAGGCAAATCTTGGCCGGGCGACTCCTGCTCGTACACATTGGCGAGGTGTAGCGCGATCGCGCCGTCGTAGGCTGCTGTACGCGAGTAGACCTTGACGGCGAGCTCTCGACGGAGTTCAAGCGTGGTGGTGCCGCTCTCGGAGACTTGGTCGGCAACGCGGCCGTAATCGGCAGGATCAACGATGACCGTGACGCTTTGGTGGTTCTTGGCCGCACTACGAAGCATCGACGGGCCGCCAATGTCGATGTTCTCAATGGCGTCCCCGAGGGTGACACCCGGCTTGGCCACGGTCTGCTCGAATGGGTAGAGATTCACCACGACGAGATCAATTGGACGAATATCGTGCTCGGCGGCGGTGGCAGCGTGCCCGGCGTTTTCGCGCAGGAACAGCAGACCGCCGTGAACCTTGGGGTGCAGTGTCTTGACGCGACCATCAAGCATCTCGGGGAAGCCGGTGTATTCGCTGAGATCCTGAACCTCGATGCCCGATTCGCGCAGCACACTCGCGGTCCCGCCAGTGGAGATGATCTCAACGCCAGCCCGTGAAAGCACTTCGGCAAGCGGGACGAGATCGGTTTTGTCGGAAACGGAAATGAGTGCGCGCTCAATCTTGGACATGATGCTTTTGTTCAGGTTGCAGTTGCTGCCCTACTTTCGGGCCTGACAATTCTCAAGTACCGGACAAAAAAATCAAGTCGCATGGGCAATCAAGGCTTATTTATTCCCTGCAGGTTTGGCTGGTGCTGTTGGCGATGCTGGTGCCGATGGCAGAGGGAAGGCTGATGGACCTGGAACCGAGAGAGATTTTGGCAAACTGACAGGAGCTGGCATGGTGCCGTCCGGTGTCTCGTAGGTAATGAAGGACCCGTCCTCGCCTATCAGCGTAGCCGTGACAAAAATCAGCAGATATCGTGGCTTGTCGAGGGTGGCGCGTTTGCGGAACAACGCGCCCAAGCCCGGAATATTGCCGAGAATCGGCACTGACTCGACAATGGTGCGCTGTTCGCGCTCGAGAACACCGCCCATCATGATGCTTTGGCCGGAGCCCACCACAACGCGTGTGGCCAGTTCCTGTGTACGCCACTTGGGCAGGAAAATCTGCATCCGGGTGTCATCGGTCTCGGCCTCCTCGACTGTACGACCATCGAGCGAAACGTAGTTGACATTCTGGTTCACCACGGGATGCAACGCCAGAAGGATGCTTTGCCCATCACCACCGATGCTGGCCACGACATCCAGCGAAACGCCGGCCGTGATTTTGCTCGGCTTGCCGGTAGGGACCAGCCGGGCGGAAGAGGTAAACGTAGTATCAGTTCCAATTGTATTTTCCTCGATCGAAAATTGCTCATAATAATAGTTGACCGCACCATCGTTAATTCGACCGGGGCGGTTGTTCAGTAGCGTTAAACGGGGGGCACTCAGCAACTGGCTTTCGCCGCTCTGCTCGAGGGCGGTGAGGGCTGCAGACAGGTCAGTATTGCTGAGAACAGAGCTTTCCTTGAACACATTCCTTAATGTGACCTTTGTCAGCAGGCCTTCTTCATTGCCCAGCGCCCCGTTGCCGAGACCGGTCTGATCCCTGGCAGCACCATTGCCAATGCTCGACAACCATCTGAAACCGAGGTCGAGAAACGCCGCCTCGGAAATCGTGATAAACCGCGCCTCGATCAGTACCTGCTGGATTGATCGGTCAAACTCATCGATGATCTTCTCAAGGACTTCAAACTGCGCCGCGGTCCCGGTGGCGACGATGAGGTTTCGCTCATAGTCGATCATGAAATTCGACCCCAGAAAAAACTTCTGGATTGCCTCCTCAATCGAAGGTCTCTGCGACCGGCTGTCGTTGACAAATTTCTCAAACTTGGCCGTTTCTGTTGTGACACTGGGGCCCTCCTCCGGTTTCTTCGTGACTGATACGACTTCATCAGGCCCGAATTGTGCCGGCATGATGAAGCCTTTGCGCAGTCGATAAAACCGCGTTTGCTCGATCAGCTCCTTCGACGCCTTGCTGTCGAGCACCCATATCAAGTCCTCTCCGACTTGAAACTGCACGCCGACGTTGCGCGAAATGTAGCCAAGCAATTCACCGAGATTTACGTTATCGAGATTGAGCGTGAGCTTTTGCTCCAACGCCGCCAAGCCTTGGTCTGTCACGAAGTTGATGCCTTCCTCCTTGCCAATGCCAAAAAGAATGTCCTTCACAGACTGCTCTTCGATCTGGATGGATACCGAGTTCTCGAGCGTGCCAGCCATCCGGCCTCTCTCACTTTGCGCGTCGAAGAGAAACCCGCGCCGTGTGACTTGTTTGCCATATGTCTCCGGCACATATGGCTCGGACTGTATCATCTCTAAGACGTCGCGGATGTCCTTGCGCGGAGGCAAACCACGATCCTTGCTCTCCCGCCAAAGCTCCTTGATGGACGGATTCATGCCGGTCTGCTTGGCATTGATGGTGCGGATGCGATCCTCAATGGCCTGCTCACGAAGCAGTGTTTTTTGAGTGGCCACCCACTCACCAATACGCATCAATGTGACATCTTCGGGATATTGCTGCAGCAGCAAACCTGCCTCCGCCTCGGCTTCTTCCCATTTGCCCTTTTCGGACAGCCGAAAGATCGATTCGATCTCCTTGTCGTAAGCTGCGTTGTACTGAACCCGGTCGCTCAAGCTGAAGCTGCCGTCGCTGCCCTGCTTTGACGAGCGACAGCCTGCCATAGACATCAATACCATGGCCAAGCCGACGCTGTGCCCAGCAATACGCAGTGCCCAAGCCGTTTGTTCTCGTTTATTGTTTGTCATCACGCTGCTGCGGCTTGGCCGTCGACCAGCCGATACCAGTTGTCGCGTTGCCGGGCCTCGTAGCCGATGCCCTCGATCAGACGCCGCATATCCACCTCTCCCATTTGAAAGGTCGTGCCCGCCTCGGAGACCACGTTCTCCTCAATCATAATACTGCCCAAGTCGTTCGCACCGTACTGCAGTGCCACCTGACCAATCTCAAGCCCCTGCGTCACCCACGAGCTTTGGATGTTAGACACGTTGTCGAGATAGATTCGGCTGAGCGCCTGCATGCGCAAATACTCGTTGGCCCCGACCGGCGCCGCCTTAAGCTTCGTGTTCTCCGCCTGGAAAGTCCACGCAATGAACGCCGTAAACCCACCGCTCTCATCCTGCTGACGCCGCACTCGCTCGAGGTGTTCAATTCGATGCCCAAGGGACTCAACATGACCGAACATCATCGTCGCCGTCGAGGCCATGTCCAGCTGATGTGCCACGGCCATCACGTCCAGCCAATCGTCGCTCATCGCCTTGAGCGGTGAAACACGCCTACGTACTTCGTCGACCAGAATCTCTCCGCCACCACCGGGAATGGAGCCCAGGCCGGCGTCGCGAAAATCGCGAATTAGCGTTTCAATCGGCTCGCTAAACACATCCCGGAAATGAATGAACTCGCTGGGGCTGAAGCCGTGGATGTTAATCTGCGGAAAGTTGTCCCGGACATGCGTTAGCAAGTCGAGGTACCACTGCTTATCGAGCTTAGGGTGGTGGCCGCCCTGAAGCAAAATCTGTGTGCCGCCCAACGCGATCGTCTCCTCGATTTTTTGGTCGATCTCGCTGTGGGAGATCACGTACGAGTCTGCCTGTTTTTCCGTCCTCCAAAACGCGCAAAATTTGCAGTACACGTTGCAGACGTTGGTGTAGTTTATATTGCGATCAATGTGGTAGGTGACGATGTCATTACCCCTGCCGTCGCAGTCATCAGCCTTTGCCAAGCGGCGGCGGCGATGCGCCAGCGAGCCCAGTTGCGGCAACGGTAGCTCGTACAGCCTTGCCGCCTCGTCGCCGGTCACGCGTTCACCGTCCCAGACTTTTTGGCAGAGATCCTCCATGGTGGAATCCATGTCCACGCGGAGAATGTAGCTGCTCGCAGACAAAAGGCAACGCGCTTGGCCAAGGCCTTGGCCGGCTCACCCCTTTTTCTGCTGCTTGGCCCAGGCATCCCGCAGGGTGACGGTGCGGTTGAAAACCGGCTTGCCTGGTTGCGAGTCGGTGGCGTCGGCGCAGAAGTATCCCAAACGCTCGAACTGAAACCGCTCGCCCGCCTCGGCCTTGACCAAGCCCGGTTCGAGCCTAGCATCCTCGATTACTTCCAGAGAGTCGAGGTTGAGATGATCGAGATACGTTTTGCCGTCGTCCTCCCTGTTCGGATCCTCGGCAGTGAACAGCCGGTCGTAGAGCCGCACCTCCGCCTCGTGTGCATGTGACGCGGACACCCAGTGGATCGTACCCTTGACCTTGCGGCCGTCCGGCGCGTTGCCGCCCTGTGTCTCGGGATCGTATGTGCAGTGCAGTTCGGTCACCTCCCCAGCAGCGTTTTTGACGATCTCATTACAGGTAATGAAATAGGCAAATCGCAGCCTCACTTCGCGACCCGGTCCTAGGCGGAAAAATTTCGATGGCGGCTCCTCCATGAAGTCGTCTCGCTCCACGTAAATCTCACGCGTAAACGGCACCGTACGCGTCCCGGCATCAGGGTTTTTTGGGTGATTGGCCGCCTCGAGTGCCTCGACTTTGCCTTCGTCGAAATTGGTAATGACGACCTTGAGCGGGCGCAGCACTGCCATTCTGCGGAGTGTGGTGTCGTTCAAGTCCTGCCGGATGCTGTGCTCAAGCAGCGCAACGTCGGTGAGACTGTTGAACTTCGTCATGCCGATGGTTTTACAGAACGAGCGGATGCTCTCCGGCGTGTATCCCCGGCGGCGCAGCCCGGAGAGGCTCGGCATCCGGGGATCATCCCAGCCGGCGACACGCCCCTCCTGGACGAGCGCCAGCAGCTTGCGCTTGCTAAGGACGGTGTAGGTAAGGTTGAGCCGCGCGAACTCGATCTGTCTCGGATGGCAGTCAATGGTCACGTTGTCCAGCACCCAGTCGTACAGCGGTCGGTGCACCTCGAACTCCAGCGTGCAGAGCGAGTGGGTGATGCCCTCGATCGAGTCGGACAGGCAGTGGGTGAAGTCGTACATCGGGTAAATGCACCACTTGTCGCCGGTGCGATGATGCGGTGTCTTGCGAATGCGGTACAGCACCGGATCGCGCATGTGCAGATTTGGCGAGGCCATGTCGATCTTGGCCCGTAACACCCGCGTGCCGTCGTCGAACTCCCCATCGCGCATCCGCTGGAACAATTCGAGGTTCTCCTCCGGCGACCGGTCGCGGTACGGGCTGTTCGTGCCCGGCTGAGTCGGTGTGCCTCGATGCTCAGCGATCTCCTCCAGCGTCAACTCGCAGACAAACGCCCTGCCAGCCTCGATCAATTCGGCAGCAAAACCGTAGAGCTTCTCAAAGTAATCCGAGGCAAAGAAAATGTTTTTGCCCCAGTCGAAGCCAAGCCACAGGACGTCCTCCTTGATGGAATCGACGTACTCGACGTCCTCTCTGGACGGGTTCGTGTCGTCAAAACGCAGGTGGCAGATGCCGCCCGTGTTTTCCTGCGCGATGCCAAAGTTGAGGCAGATCGACTTGGCATGGCCAATGTGCAGATAGCCATTCGGCTCCGGCGGAAAACGCGTTACCGTCGAGGCGTGCTTGCTGCTGGCCAGGTCATTGGCAACAATCTCGCGGATGAAATCGAGCGGATCCGGCTTGGCCTTACCATTGTCGGCTTCTACAGAATTGTTATTTGTGTTACCCATCTCAATCGGCTCGCTGGCCAAGCGGCAGCGAAGCGCGAAGCCTAAATGAGCCCCAAAACGAAGGAAAGCGCGATCA
>Ga0208766_1001570_pt1 | contig 12201 bp, 5 predicted proteins | sample ETN01SmetaG_3_FD_185792 | JGI IMG/M metagenome (GOLD analysis project Ga0208766, IMG submission 185792) | Marine microbial and viral communities from oxygen minimum zone, Eastern Pacific Ocean - ETNP2014F12-01SV263 (SPAdes) (version 2) | ecosystem: Environmental > Aquatic > Marine > Oceanic ...
TATATTGCGATCCCATTCTAAAAATTTTATTGATTTTTTAATGGTTTAATAAATGGATATTTAATCCATTATTTATATATATAAGTAATATTAAAACTAATTTAACTTAAACATTGATAAATGAAAAATACTTATTTTAAGACGTTTCTTTATATGGCAGTTTTTCTGCTTAGTATTGGAATGTATGCACAAACGATCAGTGGTGTAGTTACTAGTGAGGATGGTCCACTCCCAGGAGCGGCAGTCCAAATTAAAGGAACTAACACTGGTGTAAGTACAGACTTTGACGGTAATTTTTCTATTGAGGCTGGTGCTGATGATACACTTGTATTTTCTTTTGTAGGATTTGCTACACAAGAAATACTAGTTGGAGATCAGGATCAGATAACTGTAACATTAGAAGTTGCAAACCTTCTTGAGGAGGTAATTGTAACAACAGGTTATGGTACTCAGGAGAAAAGAGACGTTACTGGAGCTGTTACCGTAATTGATGCAGAAGATTTAGTTGCAATTCCTGCAACAACTTTTGCTCAACAATTACAAGGTAGAGCTTCTGGGGTGAACATTATTAATGATGCAACTCCAGGTGGTGAAGCTACTGTACGTATTAGAGGATTTGGTACTGTTGGAAATAATAACCCTTTATATGTTATAGATGGTGTTCCTTCTGACTCTCAAAATAACCTTAATCCTAATGATATAGAAACTATTCAGGTGCTTAAAGACGCATCTGCTGCCTCTATTTATGGTGCTCGTGCCGGTAATGGGGTAATAGTTGTAACTACTAAAAAGGGTAAACTAGGAAAACCTAAAATTACATTTAGTACTTACCATGGAACTCAAAATGCTGCTAAAGACGTAGATGCTTTAAATGCTAGAGATTTAGGAGAATATCTTTATTTTGCAGATGTATATGCAGGTAAGACTCCTAGTCATGGACAGTATACTTTTCCTTCAGGACCTGCTGTATCAAACCCAACTATTGGAATACCTAATTATGTATTTCCTAGTGGAGCTGCATCTGTTAATGTAGCAGATTATTCTTTAACTCCTTCTAATATCTATGCTATTACTGAATCTGCTGATACCAATTGGTGGGAAGAAGTAACTAGAGAGAATGCCCCAATTAAAAGTTATCAAGTTGAGGCTTCAGGAGCAACTGAGGATTCAAGATATTCCTTTACTATGGGATATTTTTCTCAAGATGGTGTTGTTAATTTTGTTTCTTATGACAGAATGTCTATAAGACTTAACACTTCTTTTGATGCTCTAGATGATAGATTACAAGTTGGAGAGAATTTTACTGTTTCTTTAGGAAATAGAAAAGGTGGTTTTGGAAACAACTCTGAGCAAAATGCTGTTTCAGGTTCTTATAAGCACCACCCTCTTTTACCAGTATATGATATTGCGGGTAATTTTGCAGGAAGTAGAGGTCAAAACCTTGGAAACAACTATAGCCCTTATGCTACTATTCACAGAAATCAAGATGATAGAACATGGAGAATTAGAATTTTAGGAAATGCTTATGCTTCTTATGAAATAATTCCTGACTTGACTATTAAAACTAGTTTTGGGATTGATCTAAATACTGATAGAACAAGAAATATTGGAAGACCTCAACCAGAATATGTTGAAGGTAACTTTATAAATAGTTCTAGTCAATCTTCAGGTTATAATTATCAGTGGGTATTTACAAATACTGTTGCTTGGTCTAAGACATTTGGTGCTCATGAAGTTGAAGCTTTAGCTGGTATTGAAGCAATTGAGCAATTTGGAGAATATTTTGGAGCAGGACGTAATAAGTTCCCATTCGAAACAAATGACATTATTAGTTATTTATCTCTTGGAGACGCTACTACTTCTTCAAACTATGGTGATGTTGGTAGTGATTACTCATTATTTTCTCAGTTTTTAAATGCTAACTATGCTTATAACGATAGATATCTTTTATCACTTACAGTTAGAAATGATGCTTCTTCTAGATTTAAGAAAGCGACTAACAGTGCACTTTTCCCGGCGGCTAGTGTTGGATGGAGAATATCTGAAGAAGATTTCTTCCCACAAGGTGGATTTATTTCTACTATGAAAGTTAGATATGGTTGGGGAGTTACTGGTAATCAATCTATTGGTGATTATAATGCTTATACAACTTATAGATCTAATATTTATAATTCAGGATATCCAATTACTGGAAGTGGTGTAACAATTGGTTTTGATGCTGCTGCCTTTGGAAATGAAGCTGCTCAATGGGAGACTACTACAACTAATAATGTAGGTGTAGATATGGCTCTTTTAGACAGCAAGCTTACAGTTGAATTAGATATTTGGGATCGTAAGACAACAGATATGCTTTTACAAGTTCCTATTACTTTTTCTAATGGTGATGCTCAAGCTCCTGCAATTAATATTGGTGGGGTTACAAATACAGGTTATGACCTGATAGTAGGGTATGCTGATAGAAAAGGAGATTTTGGTTATAGTCTTTCTGCTAATATTTCAGGATATACTAATGAAGTTGATGCACTTGATAACCCAGATTCAAGAATTTATGGATATGGTTCTCGTGTACCATCGATGACTGTTACTCAACAAGGTGAAGAAATTTCTTCTTTCTTTGGATTTAATACTCTTGGTATTTTTCAATCTCAATCAGAGGCTGACTCATGGGCTCCTTATGGAACTTATAACTCTCCTGGTAAATTTAAGATTGAGGATACTAATTCAGATGGACAAATTAATGATAGTGATAGAGGAATTATTGGAAGTCCACATGCTGATTATACTTATGGTCTTAACCTAAACCTTGATTATAAGAACTGGTCTCTTAATGTATTTGGTAATGGATCACAAGGAAATGAAATATTTAACTATGTTCGTTTCTTTGCTGACTTTAACTCTTTCCAAGGGAACAGATCAACAAGAGCGCTACGTGATGCATGGCAGCCTTCTAATCCATCAGCTCCTAAGAGCGCATGGACAGCGGCTAACCCTAATGCAACATCTCCTATTATGGATGCAAACGATCAAACAAGTAGTAGGGTTTCTACATACTTGATTGAGGATGGAAGTTACTTTAGAATTAAAAATATTCAACTTACATACAATTTTGATGATACAATTAATTCATTATTAGGTATTGCAGGTGGTAACATTTATCTTCAAGCACAGAATATGATAACTATTACTGATTATTCAGGCTTGAATCCGGAGATACAAACGGGAGCAGATACAACTATGGGATTTGATGGTGGTTATATGCCAGTTTCAAAAACTGTTATAGTTGGTCTTAATATAAACCTTTAATAAATTAAACTACAAAAAATGAAAAATTCATATTATATTTTATTATTCGCAATCTTGGTAAGTGTTGGCTGTGCTGACGAGTTCCTAGATAAAGCTCCTCAAGCTAAGATTAGTACAACTGGTCTTGCATCTGAGGATGGTATTGCTGGTATTCTTGTAGGTGCATATAAGTCTCTTAATAATGCTGGTCTTGATGGCCAAGCTCCATGGGAGAATGATATTCATAACTGGGTTTTCGGAGGAATTCCTTCTGATAACGCTGTTAAAGGTACAGATGCTGGTGATCAACCGGAACAATCATTCATTGAAGCTTATGACCTTAACTCTTTTAACAATCACATTAAAAATAAGTGGAGAGGAGTTTACAAGGGTGTAGCAAGAGCTAATGATGTTATTACAGCTATTATAGCTCTTCAAGAAGGTGATAATGCAATGTCTCAAGCTAAAGCTGATCAAATGACTGCTGAAGCTAGATTCATAAGAGGTGTAATGCATTTAGAAGCTCAAAAAATGTGGAGAAATCCTATTTATGTTGGGGATGATGTTTACAACCTTAATGATGTAAATAGTACTAAAGTTCCTAATACAGGTCCTATTTGGGATAAGATTGAAGCTGATTTTGAAGCTGCAGCAAGTGTTTTACCTGCAACTCAATCTGATAAAGGAAGACCAACTAAATGGGCAGCAAAAGCCTTTTTAGCTAAAACTATGCTTTCACAAGGTTTTCCAGGAGGTTCTGCTAATGCAGGAAAATTAAATTCAGCGAAGACACTTTTATTAGAAGTTGTTAATAGTGGACAGTTCAAGCTTATGGATAAATTTGAAGACAACTTCTACGTTTCAACTAATAATAACGAAGAATCTGTTTTTGAAGTTCAAATGGAAGTAAGTAGTGCAAGTTGGGATGCTGGAAATGCTGGTATTGGACTAGCACATCCATATATTTCTCCTTGGGGTTGCTGTGGATTTTATCAAGCTACTCAAGATCTTATTAATTCATTTAGAACAGATGCTGCTACTGGGTTACCATTATTAGATGACTATAATAAGGATAACGTTACTGACCCATTAAATGGTGCAGTAGTTGATCCTAATCAATCTTTTGATGCTAGAATTGACCATTCTATTGGTCGTCCAGGTATCCTATATAAGAGATTCCATATTATGGGTAATGATTACATTCGTGATATAACTTATGCTGGACCTTATTTTATGCAGAAGCATGTTGCCGAGCCTGAAGCCTTTGGTGTTGCAGGATGGGGTAACATTTCTTCTAATAATTATAGAATAATACGTTTAAGTATGGTTTATTTATGGTTAGCTGAAATTGAAGTAGAGACAGGAAGTCTTGAAAAAGCAAGGGAATATGTAAATTTACTTAGAGCTAGAGCTGCTAATCCTGATGGATTTGTTCCAGAAGCGATTCAAGGAGCAGCTAGAGGTGATTATACAACTACTGCTAATCCTGCTGCTAATTATAACACTCAGGAATATCCAGGACCTTGGACAGATAAAAATACTGCAAGAAAAGCTGTAAGACATGAGAATAGAATGGAAACTGCTGGTGAAGGACACCGTTTCTTTGATCTTCAAAGATGGGGAGTTCAAAATGATGTTTTAACTAAGTATGTTAACTTCGAAAAGCAGTACAGAATCTATTTAAACAATGCTAATTTTGAGTTTCCTAAAAATGAGTATTATCCAATTCCTCAAGAGGCAATTGATAATTCACAGTTAGAGGGAGCTGCAACTTTAACTCAAGATTCTAATTATTAAGAAAAAGTAAAACCTAAAAATACTTTTAACCATGAGGTAATTAATTTTATCTCATGGTTTTTTTTTATTTTAAACTTTTTAAATAAATATATAATGAGATTTTTGCTATTATTTATAATTATTATCTACTCAAGTTGTAATAACATAAACAATAAAAAGGATAAAAAAGACAATCAAAAAATAGAAAGTAAAATTATTGATTGTGAATCACCTAAGGATTGCACAGATATTTTATATAAAAGAATGACAAAATTACAATATGAAATTATATCAATAAAAAGGACTGAAAGAAGAAAATTTATAGTAAAAGTTGATAATTCTCCTTATGGAGTAAAAGATCTTGTAATAGATTTAGATCAATGTTGCAGGTAGTTTGGATTAATTTCTTACTGAATATGGATTTAGTATCTTAGATATAGAAATAAGGTATGAAAAAACAAAAACAAAGAAGAGAAGCTTTAGTTTATCATGCAAAACCTAAGCCTGGCAAAACGGAGGTTGTCCCTACAAAACCATATCGATCTCAAAGAGATTTAGCTTTAGCCTATTCTCCAGGAGTTGCTCTTCCTTGTCTTGAAATTGATAAAGAAAAGAAAGACGTTTATAAATATACCAATAAAGGAAATTTAGTTGCTGTTATAACTAACGGATCAGCGGTACTAGGATTAGGAGATATTGGGCCTTTGGCATCAAAACCTGTCATGGAAGGTAAAGGCTTACTATTTAAAATTTTTGCAGACATTGATGTTTTTGATATTGAAATAGATGCCAAAGATCCTGATAAATTTGTTGAAGCAGTAAAAGCAATTGCTCCAACATTTGGAGGAATAAACTTGGAAGATATTAAAGCTCCTGAAGCTTTTAATATAGAAAAAAGGCTGAAAGAAGAACTGGATATACCAGTTATGCATGATGATCAACATGGTACAGCAATAATTTCATGTGCAGCCCTTATTAATGCTTTAGAAATTGCCAATAAAGAAATAGATAAAGTTAACATTGTAGTTTCAGGAGCAGGAGCAGCTGCAATATCTTGCACAAAATTGTATATAGCTTTAGGCGCAAAAAGAGAAAATATTGTTATGCTAGATAGTAAAGGTGTAATTAGAAGTGATAGAAAAGAAATAAGTGAAGAGAAAATACCTTTTGCAACTGACAGGAACTTAAATAATTTAAAAGATTCAATTAAAAATGCAGATGTTTTTATTGGTTTATCCAAACCAGATATTCTAAGTAAAACTATGTTAAAATCTATGGCAAAAGATCCTATTGTTTTTGCAATGGCAAATCCTGATCCAGAAATAGATTATGATTTAGCTTGTAGTACAAGAAAAGATATAATTATGGCTACGGGAAGATCTGACCATCCAAATCAGGTTAATAATGTTTTGGGATTTCCTTTTATATTTAGAGGTGCTTTAGACGTAAGAGCCACCAAGATTAATGAAGAAATGAAGATGGCTGCAGTAGAAGCTCTGGCTGATTTAGCAAAAGAGTCTGTTCCAGAACAAGTAAATATAGCTTATGGTGTAACTAGCTTGAGTTTTGGAAGAAATTACATAATTCCTAAACCATTTGATCCCAGATTGATTTCAAGGGTACCACTGGCAGTTGCTAAAGCAGCTATGAAATCGGGTGCTGCCACAAAACCAATTAAAGATTGGAATAGATATAAGGAGGATTTAGAATCTAGACTAGGAAGTAATCAAAAAATAGTTAGGCTTATTCACGATAGAGCTAAAAGTGCACCTAAAAGACTTGTTTTTGCTGAAGCAGATCAATTGGATGTACTTAAAGCTGCACAAATTGTTCAAGAAGAGGGAATTGCTCAAACTATACTACTTGGAAATAGAGAAATTATAGAGGATCTTAAACAGACAATTAATTTTGAAACAGATGTTCAAATAATTGATCCTAAAGAAAGGAAAGAATCAAAAAGAAGAAAAATATATTCTAAAATATTTTGGAAAGATCAAAAAAGAAGAGGATACACAAAGTATGATGCAAAGAGGTTAATGAAAGAAAGAAATTATTTCGCATCCATGATGATAAAAAACAAAGATGCTGATGCAATGATATCAGGTTATTCCAGAAATTATCCTTCTGTAATTAAACCAATTCTTGAAATAATACCAAAAGTAAAAGGCATAAAAAGAGTGGCAGCAACAAATTTAATGCTAACTAAGATTGCACCAATATTTTTGTCAGATACTACATTAAATGTAGATCCTTCAGCTGCAGAATTAGCAACAATAGCTAAAATGACAGCTAAAGTGGTAAAAATGTTTGGAATAAAACCTGTTCTTGCAATGCTTTCATTTTCTAATTTCGGATCTTCAAAATTCACTCAATCAAATAAAATAAATGAAGCGGTTGAAATTTTGCACAGAACATCTCCAGAAATTATAGTTGATGGACCTATACAATCTGATTTTGCCTTAAATAAAAAATTATTAGATAAAAGATTTCCTTTTTCAACACTTAAAAACAAAAAAGTGAATACTTTAATTTTTCCAAATTTAGATTCAGCAAACATCACATATAAGATAATTAAAGAATTAAATGAAGCTTTGTCAATTGGACCAATTTTATTAGGTTTAAGTGAACCAGTTCATGTAATTCAATTAGGGGCTTCGGTAGAAGAAATTGTAAACATGTCTGCTGTAGCAGTTATTGACGCACAATTTAAAAAAAAATAAATTCATAAAATGATTACTCAAATTATTGGCAGATTAGTTGAAAAAAACCCTACAAACTTAGTTATAGATTGTAATGGTTTAGGTTATGAAGTAAACATATCTTTAAACACATACTCTCAAATAAGTTCAGAAGAAAAAGTAAAATTATATACTCATCTTCAGATTAAGGAAGATTCTCATACTCTTTATGGTTTTTTTTCAACTTTTGAAAGAGATATTTTTAGACTTTTAATTTCAGTTTCGGGTATTGGAGCTAGTACTGCAAGAAGTATGTTATCTTCTTTGGATCCAAGTAGCATCCAAAAGGCAATTGTTTCAGAAAATGTAGAGACAATAAAATCAATTAAAGGAATTGGATTAAAAACAGCCCAACGTGTTATAATTGAGTTAAAAGATAAAATGTTTAATCTTTTTGAAAGTGATGAAATTCCTGACATAAAAAACAATACAATCAAAGAAGAATCGTTATCAGCTTTAGAGGTCCTTGGTTATTCAAGAAGACAGTCTGAAAAAGTGATTGATAACATAATTCAAAGCTCTCCAGATAGTTCTATAGAAGAGCTTATCAAAGAAGCCTTGAATAAATTATAGATTTATTTGATTGAATCAATTTATGGTGGTAATTATAGGTTGCTGAAAAATTATATTTTATTAATATTTTTTGTTGTTTTTTCAGCTAGGTTTTCTTTTGCTCAAAAATCTTATGATATAAATAATATTGGATTTGGAGACACAAAAAATATAGAAGAAAAATATATCTATAATCCTAAATTAAATAAATATATAATTTCTTCTGAAGTTGGTAATTACCCTATAACCTATCCCTTAGTTTTAAGTGTTGAAGAATTTGAAGCTTTAGTTTTAAAAAAACAATTAAGAAAATATTTTAAGGATAAAATAGTAGCTCTTAGTGGTAAAGGAAAAAATATTGATGATATTCAAAAAAATCTTCTACCAGAATCATATGTTAATAAGAATTTTTTTCAGTCTTTTTTAGGAAAAAATTTAATTGACATTTCTCCTCAAGGGTCTATAGGTATTGATTTAGGAATTAGATATCAAAAAAACGATAATCCAGCTACTTCACCTAGAGATAGGAAAAATTTTGGCTTTGATTTTGATCAAAGAATAAGCTTAAGTATTTTAGGAAAAATAGGTGATAGACTTCAGATTACTGCTAATTATGATACTGAATCTACATTTGATTTTCAAAACCTTGTTAAAATTCAATTTAATCCTCCAAATATTGGCGATCTAAAAAATGCTGCTTTTAGTAGATTAAATAATAAAATTCAAAGTTTAGATAATATAGGTGATTCTAAAAATACTCTTGAAGAAACAAAAAGAAGAATTCAACAGTTAAAAAATAATTTTAATAATTTACCTAGTTCAAGGGGTCAAATCGGAAATCAAGTTTCAGATTATTTAAAAGGCAAAGTTACAGAAGATGCAATTATTCAAAATATTGATATCGGTAATATTAGTATGCCAATAAATAGTAATTTAATTCAAGGAGCTCAAAGCTTATTTGGAGTAAGGGCAGATTTAAAATTTGGAAAAACGGAAGTATCTGGAATTTTTTCAGAGCAAAGATCACAATCACAAAATATAACTACTCAAGGAGGAGGGACCATTCAAGAATTTAGTGTTTTTGCTCTAGATTATGAGGAGGATAGACATTACTTTTTGTCACAATATTTTAGAGAAAATTACGACAAGTCTTTAAAAACATATCCTTATATTAATTCAGGAGTTCAGATTAATAGAATTGAAGTATGGGTAACTAATAGAGGAGCTCAAACACAAAATGTAAGAAATATTATTGCGATTCAAGATTTGGCTGAATCTAATCCAGACAAAACTACTTTAGATGATCTAACTTCTAATTTTTTTATTTCTAATAATAATAACAGTCCCCCTAGTAATAATCTAAATAGATTAGATCCTAATAAAATTGGTCAAACTGGTATTTTAAGTAATGATATAAGGGATATTTCAAAGGTTAAAAGTGGATTTACTGAAATAGGTCAAAAAGTAAGAGAAGGGTTTGATTATGTTGTTCTTGAAAGTGCAAGAAAATTAAATCCAAGGGAATACACTTTCCATCCTCAGCTTGGCTATATATCTCTTAACCAAAGATTAAGTAATGATGAAATACTTGGAGTTGCTTTTCAATATACATATTTAGGTAAAGTTTATCAGGTAGGTGAATTTGCTAATGGAGATAATCCTAGCACAGTAGTAAATTATAATCAGAACCAAAGTATAGTTGAAAATAACAATCTAATCGTAAAAATGTTAAAAAGCAGTGTTACTGATGTAAAACAACCTATTTGGGATCTTATGATGAAAAATATTTATAATATTGGAGCTTTTCAATTATCTGAAGAGGGATTTAGATTAAATATTTTGTATTCAGATCCATCTCCAATAAATTATCTTTCTCCTATTGAAAATAGTATATGGCCAGAGAATTTAGATAAACAAATTTTATTAAACACTTTTGATTTAGACAGACTAAATAAATATCAAGATTTAGCTCCAAGGGGAGATGGTTTTTTTGATTATGTTCCTGGCATCACAATTGATCCAAAATTTGGTCGTATTATTTTTCCCTCAGTACAACCTTTTGGGGAATTTTTGTTTAAAATTCTTGATGACCCAAATTCTTCAGAGGAAAATTATAATTCACAAATTACTTATAATGAAAATCAAAAAAAATATGTTTTCAAAGAAATGTATTCTTCGACTAAAGCAGCTGCTTTAGAAAGTTCTGAAAAAAATAAATTTCAATTAAAAGGTAGATATAAATCTGAGGGAGGGGATGGAATTGCTATTGGAGCTTTTAATGTTCCTAGAGGGTCTGTAAGGGTTTCTGCTGGAGGTAGATTACTTCAGGAAGGAATAGATTATATTGTGAATTATGAAATTGGCAGGGTGAAAATTTTAGATGAAGGTTTAAAAGCTTCAAATATTCCTATCAAAATTTCAGTTGAAAACAATTCTTTTTTTAATCAGCAAAATAAAAGATTTTCCGGTGTAAATATTCTTCATACTATAAATGAAAAAATGTCTATTGGAGCAACATTAGTTAATTTGAGTGAAAACCCTTTAACTCAAAAAGCTAATTATGGTACAGAACCTGTTAATAACTCAATGATTGGTTTTAATACAAATTTTTCAACGGAAGTTCCCTTTTTAACAAGACTAGTCAATTTATATCCTACTATAGATTCAGAAGTTAAATCTCAAATTTCTTTTAGAGCAGAAATGGCAAGTTTAATTGCAAATAATCCAAGAAACACTGAAATAAATGGAGAGTCAAATGTTTATATTGATGATTTTGAAGGAGCTCAAACAAATATTGATATTAAGGGATTTTCATCATGGAGTTTATCTAGTGTTCCAGACAAATTTTTTAAAGGATCAGATAAAGAGGGACTTCAAAATGGAGAGGGTAGATCAAAACTTTCTTGGTATACAATTGATCCAATTTTTTATGGGAATAATCCCCCTAACGGTATTAATAATGATGATATTTCAGATAATGAAACTAGAAGAATCTTTATAAAAGAAATTTTTCCTGAACAAGATTTAGTTCAAGGAGCTACTACTGTTCAAAACACCTTTGATTTAGCATATTATCCAAATGAAAAAGGGCCTTATAATAATTCAATTTTAGAATCTTATAATATAGACTCTAAAAATAATTGGGCTGGAATAATGAGACCTTTAAGTTCAACTAATTTTGAGCAAACAAATGTTGAGTTTATTGAATTTTGGTTATTAGATACTTTTTCAGAGATTGAAACTTCAAATGACGATTTAGGGTTTTTAGTTTTTCATTTAGGAAATATTTCTGAAGATATTCTTAAAGATGGGAGGAAGCAATTTGAAAATGGTTTACCGGGAGGAGATGATTTAAGACCAACTTATTTAACTCAATGGGGGAAAGTTCCTGCATCGCAATCTATTCTTTATGCTTTTAATACTGAGGAAACAGATAGGCCATTACAAGATATAGGATTAGATGGATTAACTGATTTAGAAGAAAAAGATATATATACTAATGGAAAATTAAATGATCCTGCAGGGGATAATTATACTTTTTATGTTCAGGCCGAGGGAAGCATACTTGATAGATATAAGAATTATAATGGAACCCAGGGAAATACACCTTTAGCTTTTTCTAATACTGATAGAGGAAATACTACTGAACCAGATACTGAAGATATAAATAGAGACCAAAGTATGAATACTATTGAAAGTTATTTTCAATATAAGATTCCTATAAATAAAAAAATGGAAGTTGGAGATCATCCTTTTGTAACAGATGTTAGAGATAATGTAACAGTTGATACTCCAAATGGTGATCAAATAAATACAAGATGGATTCAATTTAAAATACCAATTTTAAAAGAAT
>Ga0208766_1001573_pt1 | contig 12195 bp, 5 predicted proteins | sample ETN01SmetaG_3_FD_185792 | JGI IMG/M metagenome (GOLD analysis project Ga0208766, IMG submission 185792) | Marine microbial and viral communities from oxygen minimum zone, Eastern Pacific Ocean - ETNP2014F12-01SV263 (SPAdes) (version 2) | ecosystem: Environmental > Aquatic > Marine > Oceanic ...
TTGTATTGGCTGGTGTATTGTATGTGTGGGCCAATAATTTGGCTAGTGAGGGCACAGGTACTACCATGAGTACACTGAACACCTATACTGCTGAGGATGCGGATGATGAAACTGGTGTTGGAGCAGATGACACACTGGTTAAGATGCAGATGACTGGGAAGGATGAGCTTTCTTGGTCATTTGTGAAAATCACAATTTCTATTGGTGACAATGTTTACACTTGTAGCGTGATTGCTGGTGATGATTGTGAAATCGGTCAAGCTGCTGGTGACAATGACAATGCTTGGGAACCTAGCGAGTACCTATTTTTGAAAGAAGGAACTGAAGATATCTGTGATGGAACTGTTTGTCCAATTACCATTTCGATTACAAATGGTGGCCGTTCAGTTGGTGGTTCTCCACTAATTTTGGTTGATGGTGCATCAGGTAGTAATTCTGTTGGCAGCACTTCTACTGGAGGAACCACTGTGACGACAGAGTCCTGCGCAGATGTTTTTGCAGTAATTGAAACCCAGGAAGATGTTTCTAATTATGCACATTGTACTGATTTAGATGCACTTTACCTTCACCAAACAAGTGGAGTTACAGAAGTCAATCTACCTCATCTAGAGAAGATTTACCGGTATGCATATTTCCACCAGAATTCAGATTTAGAGATGGTTTCTTTGCCAAAACTTGAGGAAGTTGAAAAATATGTATATTTCCACAAAAACCCAAGCCTAGAGTCTGTCGATTTATCAAGTCTTGAAGATGTGGGTAATAACGATGACAACGATGGAGGATATGTCTATTTTTACCATAACTATGCTCTTGAATCAGTCGATCTATCAAGTCTAAAAAATGTGTATGTAAATGAATATGGCGATCAAGGTTATGTCTATTTCGACAACAATGATGTACTTCTATCAATTGATATGTCCAGTCTTGAACATGTAGGAGGTTATCTCTATATCTCAGGCCATGATATTCTTACAACTATTGATTTAACGAGTTCTTTGACCGCAGTCGATGATTATGTGTACATCTACAGCAATCCAGATTTGTGCGTGCCTTCATTAAATTGGGATGATATTTCTGATTCGGTTTCAATGGGCGGCAATGGGCAGTGCACTAACTGATTAGTAATCAATAGCACATCTTAATTTGCGACCCTATTGAGGGTGCGCTGTCGAGGTTGTTGCTGTGGGTGATGCTGAAGAACAACAATCAGAAGATGTTGCAACCTCACTCGATGAGGCGAAATCGCTGTGGAAAGTGATTGGCCTTGGTGCTCTGACTGCTAGCATGTGTTGCTTCCCAAGTGTAGTGTGGGTGTTGTTTGCTGGTTCTTCAGCAATTGTTGCTGCAGACCAACTTTCTAATGATCTCTACTTTGGCATTGCTCGACCCATACTGTATCTGATTGCTCTTGGGATGGTTGCTACAGGACTAGTAATCCACTTTCGTAGTAGGGGAATATGCTCACTTGATGAGGCAAAGAGAGAAAGGCGCAGAATTGTCAATACTACTTTGGCAGTATTGACAGCGACATTCTTGATATATTTTGTATGGAATTACATTATTCTTGAGATAATTGGAATTGCCCTAGGAATGCCTTGGGCTGAGTCAGCAATATGGAAGTAAATATCCATCTCATAGGTTGATGAGTAAAAAGAGCGGGTCGCCGCTATGAATGGTGAGTTCTGCTTCTCCATTACCTAGGTTTGAGAGCCCACGAGTTGAGAAGGTGACAGCGTCATTATTTAATTCCCATTCAGGACCCAAGAGAGTTACATTAGATGTACCGAAACTGAATACTGAGAATGTGCCACTGAGGGTTATATTATCTGAAAAACCTGTTACGAAGCGAGTGAGTTTGGTCGAAGGAAGATTTGCCCTAATGTTGAGACTTGGATGGGCGCCAGCAAGTGCCGCTAATCCGCCCAATAGGTGGTCGTGCCGCCCCCCTTCAATTCCATCAACGAGAATGTCATTCCATCCCTTCTGATGACATAAATTGAGTGCTTTTGAAAGATCACTTTCTTCCTGGCTTGAAAGATGTACAATTTCGGCCCCGTTTTCTGTTGCCCATTGCAAGTCCTCTTCGTTCGCTGAATCAAAGTCCCCAACAACCAATGTAGGTGCCTTATCCAAGGCGCGTAAATGCCGCACTCCACCGTCTACTGCTATTATGTGGGTGGCGCTATTCAAAGAGTTCTGAAAGCGCTCTTCGCCGCACGTTTCGCCGGCCGCAATCAGCAGTGTCGCCCCGTTAGTCACAAACGCTGTAGCGGCTACAGATTAATTCGGTTTGCTTGCTAAATCCTCTCACCCACTGATTACTCTTTTACCGTAGCAGGTTACCACCGGCCCCATGGGGGCCGGTTGTGAGTCCATCGAGAGGAACACTTTACCCATAGTTTTGATACTCCTGATGTTATTTGCATCACTTTCCCCTCTTGTCGCCGAGGACGCTTTGGAAATATCCACATTAACTCAGGAAGGGGCCACCTCTTCTTCGGTAACTTTCACGAATGGAACTGGTGATCAGTTTGCAGGACAAACAGTTGTCATCAATGGTTCAGATTGGTTGGTTGACTCAAATAGGGGAATGGATGTTTGGCATACCACGGCCCTAAGCACTAGCCTAACTTTCGATGAAATTGACTTGACTTACGATGAACGTGGAAGAGCACGTGGATGTATGCACGAATCTACAGGTGGGATTTGGTTAGCAAAACTTGAGTTTGGTGGCGGAACAAGTTTGACACAGGTTGAATCTGGAGGCGTGGGGCTTGGTGAGAAATGTTCTATTGCAGTAGATGAAAGAGAAAAATCACATATTGCTTACACGAATGAATCAGGTTTTCTTAGAGTTGGATATCAAACATGGGGGACAAATGGTGGGGCGTGGGATTGGAACATTAGGACGATTGAAAATCTCACTACTGTTTTAGATATCAAAATGCTTCTTGATTCAGATGGTGCTGAAAATATCCTATGGTTAGATGCCAACAACAACCTTCACCTTTCTACATACACTACATGGTGGACTCATACCGATTTATTGGTGGGTACTAGAGTAGCTGCTGGATTTGACGCGTTTTTGGAAGATGACGACTCACTCAACATCTTCTATAGTAATCTCGATAGCATGCAGATGATTCATGGAATATTAGATAGCGATGGGAATTGGTTGCTTTCCGCTTTGACTGCAGGAGCAGATATTGGTCCTGCCCTTGCTTTTGCAAAGGACCCTAGTACTGGAAATATGCAGTATGCATATGCAACATCCTCATCAACAAACTTGACAGTGGTACGAGATCTCAGTGGCCAGGAGAATGGGAGAATTTCCCCCTCAATTGAAACAATTGCAACGGGTGCAATCGCCGATGAGTACGCATCTCAAGCATTCAATAATCTTGATTTTGACTGTGACGGTTTTGATGATTTAATAGTCAGTAAGCCAGAAGCAACTTCCAGTACTGGGGCAATAGAGATTTTCTGGGGTTCTTCTATGGGGCTGTCACCTGTTGCTGATTTTATCATGACGGGTACTGCAGGTGGTGATAGGTTTGGAGCTAGCATCACAAATGCAGGTGATGTCAATGGTGATGGTTGTGAAGATTTGTTGGTTGGAGCAACCGGTGCTGTAGATAATTGGGGTTATCCAACAGGTGTATCATATGTTTATCATGGTGGTAACCATTCACATTCTACTGCTAACTGGAGTGTAAATGGAGAAGATTCCGGTGATAAGTTTGGTGGGACTGTATCAACTGCAGGTGATGTAAACAACGATGGTTTCGATGATGTACTAGTTTCCTCCACTGGATTTACTCAATCTGGTGGTGAAGGCAAGGTGTACCTCTTCCTCGGCTCGGCAAGTGGCCTAGATACATCCGAATCTTGGACCACACGCGGATATTGGCAGAATGTGGTACAAGGTTGGTCACTTGCTGGAATCGGTGATATCAATGATGATGGCTTTGGAGATATTGCTGTAGGTGCTTCAGGCTCATTTTCAGAACTTACGGGTAGTGGTAGAGTAGAGGTCTATACAGGTAATGGATTAGGTTGGATGGCTCTTGATAATCATTGGACTACATCAATCACTAACACATTGCTAGGCCACTCAGTTACAGGTATAGGAGATGTCAATCAAGATGGCTATGATGACTTTGCTTTCAGCGAACCACTCTATGATAACTCGGCACTTGGTAAGGTGAGCGTCTTATTGGGCTCCTCATCAGGATTTTCAGATGATGCTGAACTAGAATTGATTGGTACTCAGTCAAGTCAAATGTTTGGTAGCGATATATCAACCATAGGTGACATCAACGATGATGGTCGCGAAGAGGTAGCGATTTCATCAATTGGTCTAGGTACATCACCAGGGGAAGTGGAATACTTCTTTGCTGACGATACAGAATATCTCAGAAGAGGGGGGAACTCACTTCTTGCTACGGGAGTATCAGGTCAGCACCTAGGTAGGACTGTTGGCGGAGGAGGTGATTTGGATGGTGACGGCCAGTTGGAGATCATCATCACATCTCTAGACAAGGATATGGCCGGTAATTCCGTAGGTGCTGTTGTCAAAATGGAGAAACTGAATACCGATATCAGTCATATTTCTATGACTACAACTACAGTTGATTTAGATCTGGATGATTTGGGTCGTTTCCACTTATTGGTTGGTGGCAATGGGCAAACTCACCATCTTGAAAGGCCTAACGCTGCTACAGATTCATCTGAGGGTTGGCAAGTCAAAACTTTCGATACGACTAATATTTCCATGGTTGTAACTAGGGCGGGTAAAGCAATTATTCTTGATGATAGTAATTCATTTACAGAACAGAATGCACATACACAACTATCTCTAGTTCATCCGACATTATCCAATGCAATAAACGATTTAGATCTTGAAATTATAGATGATCAAAGTCAGATATTTTATTCCGAAGAACACAATTCCTCTACATCTTATACAAATATTAGAGGTGAATCGGATACAGGATTTAGTACCATTTCTTTAGGCAATAATTCAACTTCTATTCTTTCATTCAATTCAACTTCTGCAATTAATGGAATTGATGTAGGCAGTTCCTGCACATTCACAAATGGGACTGTTGCATTGGTCAGCAATGTTGCTAACAATACTAGTTTGACATTTTTTGAAGGCAACAATTCATCGACATACACCCTGATGAATGATATGGCATTGTCTGTGGACACTGCATGTAGAAATTCCAATACTATGTTGGTGGCTATTCAAACATCTACCGCTTACGAATTATTGGAGTTCAATAATAGCGTCAATTCACTCGCATCTGGTCCTGCATCTGTCACATCAGCTGTAGCACTGATTGCCGATGCGTCTGCTGGTTCTGCATTATTCGCTGATGCGTCAGGTGGGCTATTACTGTGTGATAGTAGCAATTCCTGTTCATCTTTGACAGGTCTCTCAAATGGAGCAGCAGTCCAATCAGCTACTACTGGTGGCAATGGTGTTTCTTGGCTGATACATGATGGTGGAAACAATGTAGCCACACTTTCAATTCTTGATGGTACTGATGCAAGAGATGTTTGGACACACACTTCCTCTGCTACATCTCAAATGAGTCATGCAGACATGGAAGTGGATTCAGATGGCATTGTTCGAATAGTTTTGGCTGAGGCCGATGGCCAAATTTCCTACATGACAAGTTTCCGAATCCTTAACGATTGGGACAGAGATTTCGTGCCATCACCTTGGGATGAAGTCCCTTATGTTGGGGGGCAATGGCGAGATTCAGATGTTTGTACAGATCCTATGGGTAATTCGTATGACTGCCCAGATGGTTATGGAGATAATCCAGATGGCCCTGCTCATGATGATTGTTCATCATTTGGCGGCAACTCGTATCAGCATGCTAGCAAGTGGGGAATTCTAGGTTGTGCTGATACTGATTGGGATGGATGGGCAGATAACATCGATAATTGCCCTTCTATGGGTGGCAATAACAACGAAGGAGATTCATGGATTGATGCGAAAGGTTGCCCAGATCCAGATGGAGATGGTTGGAGTTCATCTCATTCAAACACCCCTGACCAAGATCAACTAAATTGGTATCAGCAGCGAGATACAGATGCAGATGGACATTTGGACAACCATGGTCCTGACTGTTGCGGAGTGGATGGTTCAATCGATATTTATCCATTGAATGGCAATCAGTGGGAAGATGAAGATGTTGATGGCTGGGGTGACAACCATGACTTTGAATATGCTAATGCTACACTTCGTACGGCTAATGGAGTAGATGTAGATAATGATGGAAGCAATGACTACTGGTATATTGATTGGAGTGGAGATCAATGTCCCGGAGATCAAGGTTTCTCGGTATTTGACCGTGGAGGTTGCTCAGATTCAGATGGTGATGGGTGGTCTGATCCGCATATCGCTGAAAATCAAAATGAGGTGACATGGCTTTACAATAGGAGTGAATGTCATGATTTACAATCAGATGGGCACAGTGGTTGTGCAGATAATTGGCCTGGTGGAGGCAATACAGGTGAGCCTTGTGACTTGAGTAATTGTTCACAGCAATGGCATGACAAAGATGGTGATGGATATGGTGACAATTCAACTATCGGCGCATGGCATCGAGATGCTTTCAATGAGGACTATACTCAATGGAATGACACGGATAACGATGGTTATGGCGATAACCCAAATGGTACAACTCCAGATGATTGCCCTGTGATGGGGGGTAATTCTACTGTAGATAGGCTAGGGTGTCCAGATTCAGATGGTGATGGATATTCTAACCCCGATGCTAATTCACAGGCTCATCCTGATGGAAATGCCGATTCAAATTCTTCTAATCCTGAACAGTGGCGCGACTCAGATGGTGATGGATTCGGGGATTTTACTGACAAGACTAACGGTGATTTTTGTCCTAATCAATATGGCTACTTGAATGGCGATGGGGGGCGTGGTTGTCCACTTCCTGCTGAAGATGCTGATGGTGACGGAATTATCGATGAAGAGGACATATGTGCTAACACTACAGTTGGAGAATCCGTTGATACTGAAGGTCCCTTGAAAGGTTGTTCTGAGAATCAGAAGGATGATGATAATGATGGCGTAATGAATGCTAATGACAACTGTGTCAATACTACTGCTAATGCAACAGTTGATGAAAATGGTTGTAGCACCGACCAACTCACATTGGATGATGACGTTGATGGGGTCCCGAATATTTCTGATGAATGTCCAGGTACTGTTCTAGGTGCAAATGTTTCAATTGATGGTTGTGCATTATACCAACTTGATGAGGACAATGATGGAATATCAAACGATGTAGATATGTGTCCAGATACTCCTGGTGGGGCAGTTGTCGATGAAGTGGGATGTCCGCGAAGTGACATGGATTCAGATGGTGATGGCTATGATGACAGCTCTGATGCATTCCCACTTGAAGCATCACAATGGGGTGATTACGATGGTGATGGTTTTGGAGACAATACCAGTGGATTCCAAGGTGACGCCTGTCCAACCATTCAGGGTAACTCATCAGGTTATCCAAATGGTGACCGTTGGGGTTGTGTTGATACTGATGGTGATGGGTTCAGTGACCCAACTTCCGGTTGGGGTGTGGCAGAAGGTGCTGATGCCTTCATCGATCAAGCAAGTCAGTGGAAGGATACAGACGGAGATGGATTTGGAGATAATCTAACTGGATATCAAGGGGACGAGTGCCCATTAACTCCAGGAGTACTCAATGGTGTATTGGGCATAGGTTGTGCTGCTGCAACTGATGGTTCAGGCAATCAAGTGAATGAATGTGACAAATGGGCGCCGTTCTATGATCCAGCATCTAATCCCGACAATTCGGTACCTGAAGAATTCCATAGTTGTTCTTGGTATGATGAATGGTATAGCGTCGCAGAAGAAGAGGAAACCCTGCCTGTAAACCTGATTGTAGGAATAGTTGGCGCCCTAGTCCTTATTCTGATAATTGCCTTTGTTTCCATACGAATCATGCGCGGTGGCGGTGATTGGGACGAAGATGACGATGAATTGTTCGAAGATGATTGGGAAGATGAAGATGCGGACATATTTTCTCCAGGTCCAGCAAGCCGTGGTGCTGCTTGGAGCGCGCCATCAGCAACTCAAGATTTCTCAGGCCGTGGTGGCGGTGCCCCCCCAAGGGGCGGCGGCGGTCCTCCAAGTCGAGGAGGCGGTGGTCCCCCAAGAGATGGTGGCGGTCCTCCAAGTCGAGGAGGCGGTGGTCCCCCAAGAGGCGGCGGCCCCCCACGCAGTGGCCCATCTGGGTCATCACGTTCTAGCGGCCCACCTGCTAAAGCAACAAGGCGCAAGGTGGTATCAGGTGCTACCCAATCAGATGCAAAACCAGCCACGCGAAAGACACGAAAAGTTGTCGGGGCTGCTACACCGAAAAATGTCAAAACCCGTTCAACTCGCAAGACACGCTCAACGAAGGGTGGAGATAAGCCGGCAAAGAAGAAGGCTGCATCTTCTACTGGCACTTGGGAAGACTTGTTCACTGCTAGAGATTCAGCAAATTATGAGAAATCACTTGGTGAGACCAGTAAAGCGATTGCCAGCGGTGAGCCAGAGAGAAATTTGTTACGTAAATTGCAGACTGAGGGCTGGAATGCTAAACAATCTCGGTATATTATCAATGAATCCTCAAATTCTTGAGTTAATTTCAATGCTGATTGAAGGCGAGCCTTCAAGTGATATGGGCGAGGGTAGCAACACAAGCACCGTTTGAGTATGTGTCTAAACAGGGGGGGATTGAATAATGAGTGAAGCCGGAATGGAAACTGAAGGCGCTTCATTACCTGAAGGAATTGCTGTTGACGAAGCCGCGGCATACTTTGGTGTTACAGATTCAGCGGACATCGTTGTCAGGCTAAATCAGACAGATCGTATCAACGGCATGGGGGAATTTTTTTCTCATGCAATTGATTTAATTTTGCAAGCCGAATTTGTATTTGAAGAAGCAGCAAATAGACTTGGCTGTGAAGGTGGAGAGATTTATTATCTTCTTTCAGGTCCGTTTGGCTTGATTACAATCTCCGATCCCCTTCGATACTATCTTGGGCAAGAGAACTCAGAAGGTGAAAGTGGCCCTCACCCGGGATTACCTGAGCACGAAATGAATGCTATCGAACCACTTACTGATGTATTTTCCTTGCTCCGTTTGTTTGGGCTTGGCCATTTAATTGGTGGGCTCCCTCTTTTGGCTCATTACGTTTCTATGTATGAGTCGTTAGTAGCATCTCCAGAGGCTAACAAAGATTCATTGTTACGTTTAGCAGTAGAATTGCATCAAGCTACAGAGCAGGCTAAATCAGGTTCAGTTACTCCCATTGCATGTCTAGGGGCTCCTGTGCTAGGAAGTATGCCGGAAGTAACTCCACCTCCTTCTCCACAACCAGTAGTTGCACCTACACCGGCTCCTGCACCTACCTATACTCAGCCAGTAGTTGCACCTACACCCGCTCCAGCACCTACCTATACTCAGCCAGTAGTTGCTCCAACTCCCGCTCCAGCACCTACCTATACTCAGCCAGTAGTTGCCCCTACACCCGCTCCTTTGGCGCCACAACCAGTAGTTGCCCCAACCCCTGCCCCTGCCCCTACACCGGCACCAACGCCAGTATCAGTGCCCGCACCAGAACCCGAGCCAGTAGTATTAGAGAAGATACCAAATGAACCAACTTCTATTGATTTGGAAGCAGCAAGTGATGCCTTTGCTTCCCAATTTGCTGCTGCAGAAAATATTGATAATACTCCTCTAGAAAAACAAGTAAGTCAACAATTCTCCTCTATTGATACTAATTTGGATGGTCAATTAAGCCCTGATGAAGTTTCACAGGCAGCAAATATTAGTATACGCGATGCGACTGAAATGGTAGAAACTGCAGATATTAATGATGACGGGCAAGTTTCTTTCGAAGAGTTCTCAGAAAAACCACTTGCAATTGCTCCAAAGCGAGCGCCAATTAGAGATGATGATTTTTCTCCATCTACAGGTGTTGCTCCAAAAACAGAAGTATCTGCTTTGGAATCCGTTTCTAATCTAATTTCTGATGAACACCTTAGATCTAACACTGTACACAATTTCATTCAATCGGGAAAGAATTGCCAACGTTGTGGTATTGGTGTAGAGCATGGGTGGATATATTGTCCAGTCTGCAATGCTCAACAATAATGAATCAATAGGTAACTTCACCTGCTTGTAGCAGTACCATTTCATCAAGGTGTACGGTAGGTTCTCGCATAACGCCCGTCACGTGTATTTTTGTGCGTGCCGAGCCACCGAGTGTAGAATTATCACCGATGGCAAAGTAACAAGTTCCTTTCACCTTTTCATCTTCTAGAACATTCCCTATCAATCGTGCTCTAGAATTCATCCCAAAACCAAACTCTGCCACAGTCCAGACAAGTTCCTGTTGCTTTGGACTGAGTTGTTCAGCAGCCAATTCATAGTTTTCTTTGATTTTATCTGCCATTTTCCCACCTTCGACATCGCTTACTAATCCATCTTTGACATTGAATATCAGTGGCTCGTCAAGAAGAGTTGAATCCCAAGAACCATCAATGACTATCTTTCCATTCATCGTACCTTCTTTGGGCATTGTGAAGATTTTTCCAGCGGGCAAGTTGGTAACTTGGCTGGGCCTATTGCATATTCCGTTATCTTCCAGTTTCCAACGCCGATGTTCAACCTCAAATTCAAGGTCAGTCCCTGACTCACTAGTCACCTTCACTTGCCTTCTTCTTTTTAGAAGAGCACCAATCTTTGTGATTTCTTCTTTCAATCTTGAGAAGTCAGCAGTCATTCCACCTTCAGTGAAAATGTCTAGAGTGATTCCTGGCAAGGTAGCAATTCTTGCACCATCATTCCGGGCAATTCTAGTTGCTCGAGTGTGAGTTAGGGAATAACGAGTAGGAGCAATTACAATTTGTTGCTTTCGCATTAGCTCAGCAACTGCTCCAGGTGGTTCATCACCGTGTTGATGTGCAGGTGGCATCATCAAGAGCAATACTCGTTCAGAAACAAGTGATGCCTGTTCGTAAATTGCTTGCCCAACTTGTGCAGTGTGCGGGTCGGTTATTATGAGAGTATTCTCGTATGATCTCATTTGCATACATGTTCTTACAACCATGCGAGCAGAGGCTCTCAGTTTCTTTTCTAATTCATCATCATCTAACATAGGCCCGCCGTCGTCATCGCTCGACTTCGACTTCTTCTTGGCCATGTTCGTCCCAATCCCTGATTATAGCCGCCATTAATCAAGACATCTATGACATATTGATATGGTAGATTCATTCTTCTTCTAATTTTTCTGAAACTAATTCTTCTTGTTCTTCCTTATTGAATAACCCAAATTTATTGCCTAATAAATACATCATTAGAAGGACTAAGCATAGCAAAGCTCCCTGCGTTTCAGAAATTGTAAGTCCTAAGAGTGTGAAAAATATGCTAGTAGATTCTTCTATGACTAATACTTGGTCAGCATCAACATTATTCACTTTTTGAGTGATTCCAGTTGACCATAATACTTCTACTGATTTTGCTGATTCATAGTCACCTAATCCAAAATGTACAGTTGGTTCGTTACTACCTAGGTAACCACTTCCAGCATACACGTGCTGTTGCATTTTTGTTCCATCATCTAGTGTTACTGTTACTAAGCAACCAGTACCATATTTGTTTGAATATGCTTTTTCACCTAACAAATTGAAATCAGTAACTTCATTATTCAATCCGTTCAATTTTACCTTCAGCCAATGCCTATCAGTTTCTTGGACGGCATTGTTGGAGAATAGTTGGGGTGAGTGCCCAGATTGACCCAGTAATATATCTAAATCTCCATCTCCATCATAATCAAAGATTGAAGTACCCATTGTTTTTTCAGAGCCACCAAGTCCTATTTGGCTACTAATTTCAGTAAATTCAGTAATTCCATCACCGTTTGTATCACCTTCGTTTCGGAAAAATGTATTATTATTGTATGCGGCGAATCTGTTAATTCTCCCTACTCCAAAGAAGATATCTAAATCACCATCTAAATCGCTATAATTTACAGACACCTGAAGAACATCAGATGATGTTGCATCTTGAGGACTCAGATTAACATCAGTGACAACTGGTGCTGTGTTTGAAATTGTTATACTCTGAGTGGTAAATATTGAAC
>Ga0208766_1001574_pt1 | contig 12193 bp, 8 predicted proteins | sample ETN01SmetaG_3_FD_185792 | JGI IMG/M metagenome (GOLD analysis project Ga0208766, IMG submission 185792) | Marine microbial and viral communities from oxygen minimum zone, Eastern Pacific Ocean - ETNP2014F12-01SV263 (SPAdes) (version 2) | ecosystem: Environmental > Aquatic > Marine > Oceanic ...
AGACAAGGTTTACAATGTCTGTTGTTCCTTGAAGGTTTATGTTTTTCCAAGTGTCTTCTGGGGTATGATACTCATCATGAAACCCAGAAAAGAAAAATAAAACAGGAACATTTTCAGAATAAAAGGCCGCATGATCACTGGGACCAAAGCCAGATTTTGACATTGAAACGTTGAAGTCTCGACCCCCCTTTAAACTGTCTATGAGAGGCTCAAAAGAAGGTGAGGTGCCAACTCCGCCCACCGTTACAGTGGAGTCTTTCATTCTGCCAATCATGTCCATGTTTATCATTGTAATTACGTTATCAAGAGAGACTACCGGGTTGTGAACAAAGTGTTTTGCTCCAAGCAACCCTTTTTCTTCAGCATCAAAACCAATTAATAAAACGCTGCGCTTTAATCTGCTTTTTTGAGATGCTAGTTTTTGGGCAATTTCCAATAGTCCTGCAGTTCCAGAGGCATTGTCATCCGCGCCTGGATGAACAACGTCTTGGTCTGGCTTTCTGGATCCAGATCCAGGGCCACCTCTCCCGACATGGTCAAAATGAGCCCCGATGACAACATACTCATCTCTGTACTTTCTATTTCCACTTCTTATCTCTCCAATCACATTCGCTGCTCGTGTTTTTATGTGTTCTAGGCCTATGTTTGTTTTTAAGACCTTGCCCTCGATCTCGAAATTTATTGACTCAAGAGAACGGTTCATTGTTTCTTGGATTTTTTGACGAGACCAGCCCAAAGACCTAAGTAGTCTATCCGCAACATCATTAGCCATGTGTATCACAGGTATTCCTGAATCTTTATATCCCGGCATGTATTGCAGTTGGGAAAGACCCTGGTCCTCTATTTGTGATATGAATACAACTCCCGCTGCGCCCATGTCTCTTGCAGTTAACATTTTTTTATGAAGGGGGAAGTGAGGAGCATAGGGTGAGTGTTGAGACTCTCTTTCTGGGCCATGGCGCATAACAACAACCCACTTTCCTTCGACATTAAGACCCTCGTAGTCATTCCACCTCAGGTCACCCTCCACAATGTTAAATCCATAACCAGCAAAGACAAGTTCACCCGAGGTATATCCATTTGATGAGAATGAAAGTGGCAGATAGTCTTTCTCTGGGATTAACGAGTCCCCATTGATTAAAGCAAAATTCCCGTCTTTTAATTCTATTCCAGTAGTTATGTCAAATGGTTGTACAAATGAATTTTTTACGCCAGGCTTCACCCCATAGGATTTCAGTTGTTTGACCATGTATGCTATTACATCTTTGGACCCTCTTGTCCCGGGATATCTACCAGACCTATTTTCATGCGACAAATATCGGATATGCCCCATAATCTCATTGTTTGTTATGTCGGAAGAGAAACTAGTGTTTTTGCGTTGAATTAGGAACGCCCCAAGCGCGATGATTAAGGCAAAAAGGTATAACGCTCGATTGTTATCATTCATATTGAATGAAAATTTATATGGAATAAATCGTATGGCAAAGACAAAGGGATTAAGTTTTATGATGCTGAACAACATTAAAATCACCATTGACCCCAAGTATATCCCCGACCGTTCTAGCCCAACTCAATCGTATTTTCTATTCTCCTACCATGTGGTCATAGAAAACCGTTCAAGTATTGTTGTTCGATTGATTAGTCGTTATTGGCACATTACGGATGGTGTAGGAAATAGTGAAGATATTTATGGACCCGGTGTTGTTGGTAAGAAACCGACTCTAAAACCCAACACCTTTTTCGAATATACAAGTTTTTGTCCATTAAAAACGCCTATGGGCTACATGGGGGGTTCATATAGAATGGCCAACGAAGACGGGGAAGAGTCTGATGTCACCATTCCAAAATTTCGCCTGTTGGCAAGTCAGGTGTTAAATTGAGCCACATAACATATTTTTACCGGGTCATTTTATGATGAATCAAACTAAGGTCATTGCAACTGTTGGACCGGGTTGTGATGATAAAAAAACATTACAGTCTCTTGTTGAATTGGGGGTTTGTTGTTTTCGAATCAACCTTTCCCATGGAACGAAAGATGAAAAGGTCAGATATTTTGAACTCATAAAAACACTGAAAACAACTCGGGGGTTTCGTCCCACTATTCTTGCTGATCTGGCAGGCCCAAAGATTAGAATTAGAAAACTAGATAATAACATAAACATCAATAGGGGTGAATCGGTCAGGCTTAGCAACGAACAAGAAGGACCAGGCATAATTTCATTATCAAAAGGTGTGCGATTTGAAAAGATTATCCCAGGAGCAAAAATTTTAATTGATGATGGCAGATTAACCCTAGAGGTTAAAAGACTTGTTTCTGATCACACCATAGATTGCGTTGCGGTGATGGATGGCACGATTGAAAACAGAAAAGGTGTTAATTTTCCCGGTGTTTCACTAAATACCCCAGTTTTAACACAACAAGACAAGGAGGACCTCCAAGTCTCTCTATCTAGTGGGGCGGACTGGATAGCCCTCTCTTTTGTTAGGTCTGCATCTGACTATGGTGTCATCAGGAAAATAATCAAGGAAGCTGGCTACACAACCCCGGTAATGGGTAAAATTGAAAAGTGGGAAGCCGTTCAAGATGTTCAATCAATTGTTGATTGTTTTGATGCGGTTATGGTTGCAAGAGGAGACCTTGGTGTTGAAATGCCAATAGAGAAGGTCCCCTTAATTCAAAAAGAGGTGATAGAAAAAGCAAATCAAGCAGGAAAACCAGTGGTCATAGCCACACAAATCCTTGACTCGATGATTGATAGGCCCGTGCCTACAAGGGCAGAGGTAAGTGACATTGCAAACGCTATTTTAGATGGCGCAGACTCCTTGATGGTGACAGGTGAGACTGCTGTTGGGAAACACCCTAAAAAAGTAATTGAGGTTTTGTCTCGTGTTGTGCAAGAAACAGAATCATCATTAGACTATCAAAAGGATTCAAAAAAGCCCACGAGCAATAAATTGAAAACTGCAAACGCCATAAGCCATGCCGCATGCTCTGTCTCAAGAGATCAGGGGATTGGGGTTTTGGTAACGATGACCCATAGCGGCGGCACTGCACGAATGGCTGCCAGATATCGTCCATCTGCCAAAATAATAGCAATGACCCCATTTAGAGAAACCTGCAGAAGGCTTTCTATTGTGTGGGGTGTCAATCCAATTTTGGTTGACAGTTACGAGTCTGCCGATGAACTTCCCCACGTTGCCAATAGAGCATTAAAAAAACACAATTTGATCAAGAAAGGTGAAAGGTTTGTTATGACCGGAGGAGTCCCGGTTGGGGTGCCCGGAACCACCAACTACCTATCAGTTTTAAAGGCGGGTTAGATTTTTTTTGAATCCTTGAGTCGACCAAGTTTTATGCAAACATAGGGAACGCCCCGGCGGTCTGGGGGGTGCTCGTCCTTGCACTCATCATTGCATACATAATATTTTTCTTCTAGGTTCTTTTTACCATTTTTATCATAGTAACTCCAGTTTCCACTTTGAAACCCGAGTTCATAATTACCCTCATACTTCTTTTTACCATTGGCATGAAATCCAGTCCATTTTCCATGGGCCTTCCCCTTTTTATAATCGCCAACAAATTTTTTTAATCCATCTTTATCCCACCCTGTCCAAACTCCAGAACGAAACCCGTTATTAAGGTCTCCCTCTTCTCTTTTTTCTCCGCTCCTATAGAGAAAAAACCCAGGTCCATTGTAAACTTTTTGATTATACACAAAACCAAAAATTGAGGTGTTGTAATTATCGGCGGTGATGTATTGCCCCGACCGGTCATAAAGAACCTTTTCCATGTTGACTGGTGTTTTTGATGAACACGCCATTAGACAAAGGAGCAGAAGGGACAATAATCTTTTCATTAAACTCTCAAGTTATTTATTAAAATCTAATAAGCAAAAAGGACATAAACAAAAATCTCCAGCCCATTCTTTTTTTCAGATTTAAATTATTCAATGATTATTTCATCACAGAACACCCAGGGTTTACCACCTGCCCCAGGGTGCCAATCTGGGCAGATGCCTCTGTTTATGGCCTTTACCTTTACGTATCTTGCTGAGATATCAATATCAAGGCTCTCAATCCGAACTCTATTTGCTGTTCCGTTTTGTTTTCCGTCTTTGATTTTAATCTTTAATGTGTTGTTATAATTTTCTCCATCATCTGAAAATGAAACAAGCGCATGTGTCGGTAAGAAGATCCAGGACCCATGAGATTCTAGAAAGCTGGCAGATACCATTGATATTTTTTCTGACTTTAATAGGTCAATGGTCACTTCCATGTTTTCCTTGTGCCAGCCCTGCCAGTAGCCATCATTGTGTGCAATGGAACCAGTGAGACCATCAACCAGAGTAAGAAGACCGGAACCGGAGTATCTATCACTATAGGGAGTGCGGTATGATACTTTTTTCCCAATGGCCTTACTAAAGTGAATTATCTTTTTATTTGTTTCACCCCTCTGTTCACCATCCATGAAAAGGCCAGCCCTTATCTCTGTTTTTTGTTTGATGATTATCGGAGATCCGTACACCTTTGAAACATTGTCTGGCTCAGACCCATCTGTCGTAAACCTTATTATTTCGCCTGGCTTTTCAGAGGATAGAGTTATCTTGTGTTCGTTATTATTGCTACTCGGGTCTACGTTTATCGATACTAGGTATGATCCAGGCGCATGGTTCCATCCCAGTTCATCAAAACGGACCAAAAGCATCTTTAACCGATCATAAAAATCTTCGTAGGTATTTTTACCTACGCCAGACCAAAGCACCTCTGAGAGCGCAGACATTCTTGGTAAAACCCTGTATTGTGCTCTTTTTGGGGTTTGAACATATTCTGTCCAAAGGTTTCCTTGTGCGCCTAGGATGTGTTCTTTTTCTGAATCGGACAACTCACTTGGAACGGGGTTAAACCCATGGACCTTTTTTAAGGTTGTATATCCACCAAATGCTGCTGGAGAGGTTTCTGGATTTGCTTGGTAGTAGTCAAAATAACAATGGGAAGTTGGGCACATTATGACGTCATGCCCGGCCTTTGCAGATTCGATTCCACCTTTCATCCCCCTCCAACTCATCACGGTCGCGGTTTTTGCAAGGCCACCTTCAAGTATTTCATCCCACCCAACTAGTTTTTTGTTTTTTGATAAGATGAATTTCTCAATTCTTTTTATGAACCAACTTTGCAACTCATGTTCATCATTTAAACCCTCATCAAGAATTCTTTTTTGGCACTTTGGACATGATTGCCAATTCAGCTTATCAGCCTCATCTCCACCAATGTGAACATAGGGACCAGGAAAAAGTTCAATGACCTCACCAAGAACATCCTCTAAAAAACCAAACACCTCTTCTTTTCCAGCACAGAAGATATCAACATTGGGCCAGTATGACCCAGGGTTTACGGGTATGTATGTGCCCCTACAGGAAAGTTCTGGGTATGCTGCAAAGACCTCAGATGTGTGACCAGGCATTTCTATTTCGGGAATAACCATTACGTTTCGCGTTGCTGCATATTCTACAATCTCACGTACTTCATCTTTAGTATAAAAGCCACCATAAGAAGCTTTTTCATTTTCCCTTGGCGGCGATTGCTCTTTCCAAGGATCTTTCCTCCTGTCAACTCTCCAGGCAGACTTTTCCGCCAATTGTGGGTATTTGTCTATTTCTATTCTCCATCCATTATCATCTGTCAGGTGCCAATGAAAAACATTCATTTTATGAAGAGCGATCATGTCTATATATGTTTTTATAAAATTCACATCAAAAAAATGTCTTGATACGTCAAGATGCATTCCTCTGTAGCCAAAAGCAGGAGAGTCGACTATTTCAACACCAGACAGCAATGAGGTTTTTGGTTTTTCCCCAGCTTCGAGTTCTGGCCCACATATTTGTCTGAAGGATTGAAAACCATAAAAGAGGCCTGGATAGGAAGAGGCCTCAATGCTCACTGTGTTTTCCCCTCCAACTTTAAGAGCATAACCCTCATGTGGAAACGTGCCCTTGTCATCCAATAAGATCGATATGGAGTTTGGCGTGATTTGTGTTGTTCTTTCTATGTCAAGATTTCTGATGGGCAACAACAAGCCCTGTATCATTTCTGCTATTTTTAACGCAGAATCATTATTTGTTGAAACCAATATTTTTTCCAACTTACGAATGTCGACATTACCAGGGCTTGAAATTTGGCTTTCTGGTTTCGGGATAATTTTTATATCGTTCATGATCAGGTCTCTATTTTTATTTGAGCAGTTAATAGCCACACAAAGTGCCATTAGGGGCAAAAGAAGAAAAGGTGCTCGTTGAGAAGAAGTTTTCAAATCTATTTAATGTATGCGATCTTCTTTGCTTGATGTGTCCCGCCCGCCGTTATTGAAAAAAGATAAATGCCGGAGGGGTATTCTTTGCCGGTTTTGTTTTTTCCATTCCACTTGTACATATGTGTTCCTGCATTATTTTCTTCTAAGTGTTCTTGTATTACGCGCCTTCCAGAAAGGTCTATTATGCCAATGGAAACATCGGTCTTTTTTTGGAGTTCATAAGTCACAACAACATTAGAATTAAATGGGTTGGGAAACACATGGGTTAACTTAACATTTTCTTGAATTTTCTTTTCATTAAACAGTGGGCTTGTTTCAGAGGTGACGGGGGTGATCCTAATTGCGTCAAACACCACACTTGTGCCAGAAGACCCCTGTGTAACGAGGTCCCTTAGTATTATCCCGAGGTTTGTACCCGAAGGTAAGGTTGCCGTATCTATGGTTTTAAAATCACCCGTGTTTGTTGTTTGGTCAACAAGGACCTCTGATCTAATACTGGTTCCATCTTCACCCTTCACATATAGCTCATATACTACCCCGGAGGAACCATCAACACCAGCAGGAATGTATACTTCGATATCATACTCACCAGGGTTTTCGGCATATAGAGCCCACATTGCATAATGTTCGCTTGCCCCTTCTGTGGTGGCGGGTGCCAGCCAACAATCATTATTGAACCCTTCATTAATATATGTCCAATCTGGGCCCTGAAATCTTTGGAAACCATTATCCCCATCATCGACCAGGTTCTCAGAGACCCACAACCACTGGCTCCTGTTCTGTCGAATATCTTCAATGGGGTCAATGTTTTCACCCCACCAACCAAGGGGGTCAACCGCATAGGGTTCATTAGAATCAAAGAACCAATTGCCCTTGCGCACCTCAAAGTGAAGGTGTGTATTGATCGCACACCCAGTATTGCCAGCAAATCCCAGCGTGTCACCTGCTTCAACATTATTTCCGACTGAAACGTTGAGTGGTGGTGTCATGTGAAGATAGACCGTAAAGTAATCATTGCCATGGGCAAGGATGATGGTTCCTTGGTCACCATTTGGAGTTATGCCTCCTGGACATGGGTCTGCGGGAGGTGAAAAAGATGCCCAAAGAACATATCCATCAGCAGGTGCGATTATTGGCGTGTTATGTGGCATGAAGTAATCGATACCCGCGTGACCATCATAACAGGATGACCCTGAAAGGCAGTTGGGATAAATAACATCATCAACGAATTCAACGCCATCAAATCTTAAAAAAAGATTATCCGCTTGATTCGAGTATGGGTGATGATGATCAACGTGTTGAGCCGCCGGATATTGTTCAAATCCCGGAGGCTGAAAAGGCCTTAACTCCAGAAAGGGCTCTTGGGCAAGAATCCTAACGGAAAACAAGAAAAGACATAAATTCATAAATGACAAGATGGATAATTTTTTCATTGGTGTATAACTTCCATATGAATATACAATCATCATATTCAGGAATTGAAGTTTAATAAAGGACTGTAACATGACAAAACGAACATGTTTAATTCGAATTACCCTCTTGGCAATATTTACCACCACCCTAGTAGCTACAGAGGTGGATACTTCCTATGTTATTAAATGGCATAATGAATCTTGGGGTATGGGAGGGCTAATACCAGCAGGTCCGCCATGGAATATGGTTGGGCCCTTTAATTTTGACGGCGATGGGTTTGGAGACTTCATAGTTTCTAGTTCATATGCTGGAGAATACTGTAATGGTGTTTATCACTATGAGGCGGCTGGAAATGATTCAATAGAATTAAAATGGGTTTACACGTTTTATGACCTTAGTTGTTCTTATGATGCATACTCTAGTGTAGCGGTGGGTGATATTGATGGAGACGGCAACCAAGAGATCTTATCATTGGTTGATACAAGCCCAGGTGTTTTAGGACAGAACGGTCTACAGATCTTTGAATGGAATCCAGACTCAATGTCGTTTTTATCCCAACCAACTTATACCTGGGACATGGGTCTTGATAGCGTGTGGGAGGCTGGTCAAATCCACGTTGAGGACCTAGATGGCGATTCAAAGCAAGAGATCGTTGTGTCTGTAATGGATGGTCCTTGGTCTGAGCTGGGTGCTGGTGGTACCAGTAGAATGATGATCTTTGAACTTGATACGGTTATAAATGACTCTGCCATATTTAATGTTGAATATCAAGATGAGGTTTGGTCTAGTTGGAGTGGTTATAATATTTCAGTTGGAGACCTTGATAATGATGGCTTTAAGGAGGTCTATACTGTTGGGTATGAATATTTCCATATCGTTATTCATGAAAACACTGGAGAGGACCAATATGAATACCAGACTGATTTCTATGTTTCTTCAGAACTTTACCAAAGAGCAAACCAGGGAATTATAATCGCAGACATAGATAATAACGGCACAAGTGAAATGTTTTGTCTCACCTCTGGAGTAAATAGTTTGTCTGGTGACCTGTTAACCCCAGGAAGTTTTTTTGTTGCGAGCGAGATTGAAGATGTAAGTAGTTTATCATTTTCTAGCCTTAGTTTGTTTACAACCTATGATGGAGGGCTTAGGCAGGTTAACGTGGGTGACGCTGATGGCGATGGAAATCCAAACATCTATATTGCAGGACACTATGATGAGGCTGTTTATGATTGGGAATACATGGGGGGTGACCCAACCAGTCCTAGTAGTTATGTAGAGAGGGTTGTTTTCTTGGATGACACAACCGATAATTACACGCCTGGGAATGACCAAGGCAAGGTCAGAGTGGCAAAACTATTTTCGGGAGACATTGATAATGATGGAGCTGGAGACATTGTCTTTTCATCTGCTAGTTTTGCAGCTGATAAGCCACACATATACATGATAGAACACAGTGGTACACTGGGATTTGATAACGAGCAACCCCCAACACCTAAAGAAATTTCAATCGGCCAAAACTATCCAAACCCATTTAATCCAGAAACGAGATTTCAATACTCCATCCACCAGTCAGACCATGCTTCACTCATTATATATGACCTTTTAGGCAAAGAGGTCCAAACTCTGTTTGATGGTCATAGGTCAGCGGGAACCCATGTGGAAAAATGGACTGGAATTGACAAAAATAATAATATGGTTTCAAGTGGTATTTATTTCTATCAACTAAGGGTTGGGAAAGAACGAATCACCAAAAAAATGATTTTTGAAAAATAGGGATGCATAAAATATTAATCAAAGGTATGGTTTTATTGTAAAACAATTGAACTTAACCAATAGCATAAACGAAAAGATGTATATGTTTAAAAATACGAAGCTAGTCCTTCTGCTTTCTTTAATCATTGCCTCTTGTACTGACCAGACCCGGGTTGATGACTCTTTCATTATTGCAACCTACGACGATGTAAAAGACTGGGACCCTGCAACGGCTTTTTCTTTGGAGGTGCTTCCAATGTCAAACATCTACGAGCCCCTGCTTTGGCATGATGCTAGTTCTGTCCCTAGTAAGTTTTTGCCGGGCCTTGCCACGTCCTATTCAAAGTCACCTGATGGTCTTAGATGGGAATTTGTCTTAAGGAAGGGCGTTACCTTTCACGATGGAAGACTCTTTAATTCTGAGGTGGTAAAGTTTGTGGTTGAGAGAAACAAAAAAATGAACGGTGGTGCTAGTTATATCTGGTCAGCCGTTGATCAAGTTCTGACAAACGGTCCATACGGTATCATTTTTAAATTGTCATCGCCTGTGCCCTTAGATAAAATAGTCAGTTCTCAATATGGTGCGTGGATGTATTCACCAGGAATATCCGAACTACCCTCTGGGGCCTTACAGCGAGGTTATGGGGCTGGCACTGGTCCATATCGTTTTAAAGAGTGGTCCAAAAACAAACACATTATTCTTCAAAAACATGATAACTACTGGAGAGGATGGAGAAGGGATGACCACTTTGATTCGATTATCATAAAGGTGGTTTCAGAATCATCAACTCGTTTGCAAATGATTGAAAGTGGACTAGTCGATTATGCCTTTTTGATTCCAGTTCAATTATTAGAGAGGCTGGATCAAAACCCAACCATAAGCATATCATATCTACCATCATGGATTAACCATTTTTATTTACTTAATACGCAAAAACCCCCCACTGATGATATCTGGGTTCGGCGAATGATTGCTGCCTCAATGGATCGGAAGACCATCGCGGACCATGTTTATCGCGATTCTGGAATTGAGGCTACCGGATTAATTCCAAAAAACATGCCCTTGTTCAGTGCTCCCGATAGCCTCATGTCATTTAATATGGCGCTAGCAAGTAATTACCTTGAGAGATCAAAGATAGGGCAAAAAAAAGAGAAGATTGATATCTCCTATGTTTCTACATCTGAAGAGTATAGACTGACATCATTTTTATTGATGGACAATTTAAGAAAGATTGGTGTGGACCTTGATATTAAGCCTGGCACGTGGTCCATGAATTGGGACAGGGCTAGAAAAATTGAAACCTCTCCAAACATAATTTCAATGGCATGGTGGCCAACCTTGGCATCTCCATCTGACTGGTTTTTCGGACTGTACCAAACCGAAGAAAACCCGCTTTTTAACCTTTCATACTATAGCAACTCAAGCGTTGATTCTATTCTTGACCTAGCATGGCGAAATGAATCACTATATCCAGAAGTATCAAGGGGGCTTTATAAGGACATACAAGATAGTTTGATAAAAGATTGTGTAGTTATACCAGTTGTTGATATAAATGTTCAATCCGTACACCAAAGCAATATAACTGGCCTAAAGAAAAACCCTGCATATTCAACTCTATTGATTTACCATTTAGGAAAAATGCGATGATCAAATATTTAGGAAAACGATTGTTCTCCATGGTCCTTATTATGATTACCGTGGTCACCATAACCTTTTTTATATCTCATTCATTACCAGGCGACCCAGTTTCATTGTGGGTTGGAGACCATCCCACGAAAGAGCAACTGAATACGGCAAAAGAGAATATGGGCTTTGACAGGCCTATCCATGAACAATACTTATCCTTTTTAGGAAACGTGTTCACGTTGGACCTTGGTGTCTCCTTGAGAACGCGGCAACCGGTGTCAATAGAATTAAAGCATCGATTTGGTGCCACATTTGAACTTGTCTCAGTATCCCTATTTATAGCTGTGTTATTTGGCTTTTTTTTAGGACTTTCGATTGCAACATGGCCAAACACGCAATATGACCGAATTGTAAGAGGGGTTGGTTATTTAGGGTTGTCTTTCCCAATTTTTTGGTTGGGCATGATCTTACAATTGGTTTTTTTTGGTATTTTAAAATGGTTTCCGCTTCAAGGGAGGCATTCTGGACTTGGCATTATTAACGGTGATTTTTCAGTTAATAGCAACTTCTTTTTATTTGATACCCTTTATTCGGGACAGTGGGGGTTGTTTTATGATGGCCTAAGTCACATTGTTTTACCGGCAACGACAATGACCTTAGGTGTTTTTGGTCTCGTTCTTCGAACTGCTCGCTCAGCAATGATAGAAACCATGAACGAGCCATTTTTTAAAACATACTTAGCCTATGGGTTTGAACCAGGCGAAGTGGTCAGGCATTCTGCTTACAAGAACACCCTGGTACCGGTCTCTACAGTTGCGGGACTTAGTTTTGGTTTGATGTTGGGTGGAACCTTCCTTGTAGAATCAATTTTTGATTGGCCAGGCCTTGGTCAGTTTAGCGTGCTCTCGATCCTAACAAATGACTTCCCGGCCATTATGGGAGTTACACTGTTTTACACAGTTCTCTATGTCACGATAAACTTTTTAATAGATATTTTTTATCCGATCATTGACCCAAGAATTAAGAGCCAGTTCAAGTGGTGATGTTTTGATTTTACTAAAAAAGAAAATGACCCTTGCTGCATTAATTTT
>Ga0208766_1001581_pt1 | contig 12171 bp, 8 predicted proteins | sample ETN01SmetaG_3_FD_185792 | JGI IMG/M metagenome (GOLD analysis project Ga0208766, IMG submission 185792) | Marine microbial and viral communities from oxygen minimum zone, Eastern Pacific Ocean - ETNP2014F12-01SV263 (SPAdes) (version 2) | ecosystem: Environmental > Aquatic > Marine > Oceanic ...
TAGATGTAGATTTTGCTGCAGCTAGTGCACATAAATTCTGTGGGCCAAGTGGAATGGGAATTTTATATGGTAAATATGATGAATTGACAAATTTAGTTCCAACCTATGTTGGGGGCTCAACAGTGATTAATTCAACCTATGAGGATTACAAATTACTACCTCCTCCTTCTTGTTTTGAAGCAGGTCTTCAGGATTATGCTGGTGCTATAGGTTCTGGTGTCGCTGCTGAATACATTATGAAAGTTGGTAGAAATAATATTCAGGAGCACGAGAATAAACTTAACCGAATAATGTCTGATAAGTTGAAGGACTTGGAATCTATAGATCTTGTAGGTCCTTCTGATGTTGCACAAAGAGGAGGTATTTTCTCTTTCAACATAGAAGGCTGGGATCCTACTGAAATTGCAATGCATCTTGATGAAGAATACAATATTGCCATAAGAAGTGGTATGCATTGTGTACATTCTTGGTTTAATTCAAGAGGCATTAATGGTACTGCAAGAGCAAGTGCTTATCTTTACAACAATGAAGCTGATGTTCTTTCGTTTGCTTCAGCAATTGAAGATATTATTAACAAATAATGGCAGATTATCCTCTGGCATCCTCAGAAGATGTTTTGAATAAAAGTGTGAATAGATATACGGAAAAAACGTTTCCAGTTTACAGATTTGTTCCTGGAATCCATCCACATCCAGTCAATAGTCCTGAAGGACACAGTTATGGTTTAGAAGAGGAAGAGGTTTCCAAATGGAATTCTGAGGATTGGAGATTAAATGAAGATTATTTATATGGAATTGATTTGTACAATTATCATTTTTATTGGGAAGCACATGAAGCTTGGGAAGGTCTTTGGCTAGCTTCAGTTAAGAGAAGTAGTGAGCATATGTTCATTCAAGGTTTGATAAAAATGGGTGCAGCCCTTCTAAAAATACGAATGGCTAGTTATCAAATACAAGACTTAATTGGTGCTAGGACACTTTCAAAATCAGGAATGGATTTGTTATCTAGGGCAGGAATATCAAATTTCATGGGATTAGATATTGAATCATATTTAGCATCCTATTCGAGTTTTATTTCTCCAATTTTAGAAGATGAAATACCCCTAATAAATCAAAATACGCCTAGATTAGTACTAGATTTCTAATTTTCACTTACCATTGGTCGACTTGATCCACATTCTGGACATAGTTGACTTTTATCTTTGTATTCATGATTACAGGCAGGACATATACTTGCTAATACTTTCTTTCCTTTTATCATGGACTTATTTTTCTCAGCAGTAACTAGGGTAACCTCTCCCTTTTCATTTTTAGCAATTTCGTATCTTCCAGAACCTCCCATTTTCATTAATACTTCTGGGGGGAAAGAAACAGTCCCTAATTCATCTACAATCAATTCTCTTGTTCCTTCTAGATCATCTACATCTAGATTAGTGCCGTGTTCAGCTACGAATCTTCCATCACGTAATTCTAAGCTGCGATCACAGAATGCAGCTACTTCATCACTGTGTGTTACAATTAGGAAAGCAACTCCTTTTTCTTTATGTAATTTTCCAAATAATTCTAGAACTTCTCGACTTGTTATTGGATCTAAAGCACCTGTAGGCTCATCAGCTAAAATTAATTTTGGCTCGGTCACTAATGCTCTTGCAATAGCAACTCTTTGTTGTTCTCCACCCGAGAGCGTTGCAGGCATACTGTTAACACGTTCCTCTAGGCCAAGTTCTACCAAAATTTCCATGGCTTTTCTTTTTGCCTCAGAGGGCCTTACATCTTTATGACGCAGAGCTTGGGCAACATTGTCGATAGCGCTAAGGTCTGGAAGTAAATTGCCTTCTTGGAAAATAAAGGAAACAGTATCTTGTCGCATTTTCACGAGCTCTTTCCCGGTTCTTCTAGTTGTGGATACTCCATTGAGGATAACTCCTCCAGCAGAAGGTTTCATCAAAACACCCAGACATTTAAGTAATGTAGATTTACCAGAACCCGAAGGTCCTACAATAGCAACGGCCTCCCCATTTTTCACTGATACATTCAGCCCTCTCAGAGCTACCACATTTCCGTCCTCAGCTGTAGATGAGTAAACATGGTACAACCCTATTGCTTGGAGAATCGCATCTTTATCTATCCTCTCATCCATCATTTGTTCTGAGAACTTAAGAGCTTCAATTTCCTCACTAGAATCATTTTCCTCTTTTCCTTGGCCGGTAGTATGTTCGAATAATTCTTCAGGCATTTTATTCCCCCTTAAGCACTACGGCCAAATCAGCTCGTAAAGCTCTCCTAGTAGTAAATACCAAAGCTATGACAACTACAGTCATAACTCCTAAGGTAACTTGTGTTATAACCCACCAAGGCCATTGTAATATTCTTGTAATTACAGCATCTTCACCAGTTCCTGAAAATAACTGGAATAGGAAACCAAATATGTTGAAGAATCCGTTGAATGCAAGAGATAATCCCATTCCTAAAATAACTCCTAGAATCATTGAAAAGAAGACTATTGAAAGTATCTCGAAGAGTACAAGTCTAATTATTTGGTTAGGACTTGCTCCAATTGCCTGTAAAATAGCTAATTCTTTCTTTTTCTGGTTTAGTACTAGTGATAGGAAAACAAATGCTGAAGCAATCGCTGCTGCACTTGCTACGAGGTACTGGAGCGTGAATAGCCCTTGGGTTCCAAATATAATGCCTCCATTTCTTTCTACATTCTCGTGTGAGGTCTCCCAGTCATCAGCCCCTTCAAATCGGGAATCTGCAGCAATCAGTAAGGCTAAAACTTGTAAATCATCATTGTTCAGTCCATCAATATCTACAATCCAGGTTGTTGCTCTTAAGTTATTTACTATTTGATTTCCCATCAAGTCTCTGTAAGCTTGTTCATTAATTATCAAATAGTTATTCATTTCATTTGTCGCTACACCAGGAATAAATTCGTGAGTTCCAATGTACCTTATTGAGGTTTGATATGAAGTCACTTGTACTTCAAAAGCAGCCGGGAAGTAGACTGGTAATATTAGTGGTGTAGGATTTTCACTAAATCCAGTTTCACAATTATTACTTTCATTTTGGGCACTTCCATCAGGGCATGTTGCCCCTTCAAAGTTAGGAGAAGTTAAGTTAACAGGGTAATACGAAAAAGCTCCTGAAAGGTTTGCATCTGTAAAGTCGATATTAGCAATGTTATCTGAAGTTACAACAAATATAGTATTAGTTAAGCTAGCCCCAGTAAAATTAGCTTCTCTAAGATTTACGTTGAAAAACAATGATTCGTTCAAATTCGAATTAGCAAAATTTACACCAGATAAATCAGCGTTAGAGAAATCAGTTCTAGAAAAATTTCTATTACTTAAATCTTGATCTGACAAATCTACGTTTGACCAGTTTCTATCCATAATGTTTGTATAATATTCAAAAGCTTCTTCTACGGTTATGGTAGAGTTTGGATCTATGTTAGTCGGGATGAATTCAGTTTTTTCCCAAGTAAAATTTACTACTTCGGATTCTTTATCTCTTGAATTATACAAGACATCATTTGAATCACCAAATCTTCCAGATCCCTCTAAATCAAGTGCGAATGCCATGTCAGGTCCAGCTGAAAAGCCTCCATTTTCATACGCAGATACAGCTTCAGAAATATCTTTTCCAGGTATTGCTTGTGGGAACCATTTTAGTACATCCCCACTTCCATTCATCAAAACGTAAGCGTTGGCATCAGTACCATCATCTGATTCCAGAGATATCATAGGTACTGTCAGCGCTTTAACAGTAATATCTTTGGAGCTGATGTTTACTACAGCTTCTTCAATTTCACTAGAAGTCATAGGTTCCGTGGAGTAAATCTTAATGTCACTACCAATTTGTAAGTCAGCAGTACGCTCATCCACTAGAGAACCTGTATATCCTTGGACCGCTGCAAGAGTAACAATTGATAACGTTAAAAGCATGATAAGAGATAATCTTGTTGTAGATTCACTAGAACCGGTGTTCTGTAGACCTCGCTTCACATCTGATAGTAATGGCGTTCTTTTGAAGAAGAAAAGCATTATTTTTGGCCCATATGCGCCCAATCTAGATAGTAGAAGAGCTCCTCCAATCCAAAGCATGAAAGGTCCGAAAATATTGACTAAACCACCTAAGAACCAATTACTGATAATTCCGCTACCCCCAGTTGTTAGTTCCTGATATGTGTCGATAGCACCCAAAGTACCTATGAATAGCATGATAACGTGAAGCCATGTTTTCGGCTTTCCAGATTGTGCAGTTTTCTTTACTCCCTCATCAATTTCCATTTCAAGGAATTTCTGGGTTCGAGATCGTCCAAATAATAATGCTAAGCCAAGTGTGGCTAAAATTGTGAAAAATGTTGCCCCAAAGCTCAGAACTGGATTTATGTCTACATCTAAACTTTCAAATTGCATGAAGCCTACGCTTGATAGAATAATTGGAACTGCAAAGAAAGCTAAGATATAACCTGCAATCCATGCTATAGATGATATAACAAACAACTCAAAGAGCACCATACCTTTCAACTTGTCTGCAGTTGCTCCAATTGAGCGGTGAATACTTATTTCTCTTCTCCTCTGTTCCAATGAGAGTTCTAATCCATAAATAAGTAGATACAATGAAAGAATAACTACTGGTATCATCAAAATGTAGTCAAAAACTTGAACGAATCCCAGAACAACAGTAAGCCATAAAATAGTCCCACTTATGATATCAACATAGAATATTTTCACGTTGCCGTTATCATAGGTCTCTTTTTGCATATCGTTTGAGATTACATCTAACCAGTCTTCAGCAGCTGAAATTGATGAAGTAGGTAAAAGACTTCGATCTACAGTTATACCTAAGTAAACATGATCTTTATCAATTAAAGTGATTTGCTGTTCCTCAGTTAAGAGTGTCCAAGTAGTGTAAATTGGGTTGGCTGCCAGCACGGGGTTCCCTTGTGGCCACGGCTTATATATCCCTAAAATAGTAACATTTTCTAGCGTCATTTTAACTTGACAATACATTAGTCTGTATTCTTCGCCTTGAATTATTTCACCAGGGCAATCTTCATCTTCCATAACGCCAGGAAGACTTCTTTCGTAAGTGTACGTGAATGTTAAAGTATCAATATTATCTCCTACTTCGGCTCCAGCAGCTGAGGCAATATCTAAAGGAATGTAAATTCCTCTTTGATTGTTAACTTCTTCATGGGTTTTCCATTCACCCATTTCGTAGATTATATTTTCAGACAAGCGTTTTGCAAGTACTCCATCAAAAGCCTCAGGACCCAAGAAAGAAATCGCTCTTACATTTATTACAGGTGGTCCAGTAGTATATTCATAATTCCATAAATCTTCGGTATCCCATTTTCTATCTGCATTAGAAGATTCAATTTTTTCCATGAATAACGGTGAAGCATAAAATGCAGCATCATTGCCCCAATTAATCTCACTATGTAGGCCACTTTTTCCCAGTACTAGTGTACAATCATTGAACTCTTTTCTCAAGACAACTTCATCACACATTTGTTGAAGCACTGCAGTATCGTTTGTCCATCCCTCAGTTCCTTGTTCTGGAGCTGACTTAAATTCAATCTTTGAATCAAAAACGGTTTGTTCGATGGATTCTTCGAGGAAAGCTTGTGAAAGCCCTACACCGTAAATTAGAACAAGGGTAATTACTAGACTTGCTAGGAAAACTCCAGCAAATACAGCTAATCCTCTTTCTTTATCTCTCCATGAAGTAAGTGCCGCGATCCTAAGATTATCAGGTAAATCTAATATTCTTTTCTTCCAAACAGTAGGTGAAAATAAATATGAGCGCCAAGAAGCTTCCGAATTACTCATTTTTCCTCCTCATCTTTGATTCCCCATGCGGATTTGATATCACTAGCAGCTACTAATCCATCTTTCATGAGTAACATTCTATCAGCTTGGCTAGCAAGATTTGGATCGTGTGTAACCATCAATACGGAAATTGGATTTTCTCCTTTAGTTAAGATTTTGAATAACTTCATTATGTCGCTACCACTTTCAGCATCCAAGTTTCCAGTAGGTTCGTCAGCTAGTAATAATGGTCTAGAGCCTGCAATAGCTCTAGCAACGGCAACTCTTTGTCGTTGACCTCCTGAAAGTTGTTCAGCACCGAAGTTTATCCTGTCGCCGAGACCTACTTTGGTGAGAGCGGACTTTGCTTTTTCTTCGGCCTCATTTTGTTCCATACCTGCAATTTCAAGTGCCATTGCCACATTGTCAATTGCAGTTAAATGTTCGACTAAATGGAAATCTTGGAAAATCCATCCTACACCATTTCTTCTTACATTTACAACTTTATTTGGGGTTTTTGTACCGTATGTGAATTTGTTTGAAGTCCCTATTTTACCATCTCCATCCAGGTCACGATTTAATTTTTCTTCTAGTTTGTGTCTGGCCTTAGACTTTTTTTCTGTTGTTTCTGTACTATTTACATCTTCGAGTTCAATCTCACCTTCATCTCCAGGCAATAATCCTCCAATGATGTTTAGTAAAGTTGATTTTCCACAGCCTGAAGGACCCATAAGTGCTACTAATTCTCCTCTTTTGATTTCCAAATTAATACCTTTCAAGACTTCCACTCGAGTGTTAAACGCTTTAGAACCGAAACCTTTCTTCAATTCTTTAATTTCTAATAGTTGCACAATTTTTCATCCATAAAGTTCTATAAAAAAGTTCATTATATGATGCCCAAACTATTTCTTCGATTAAAGTTTCTTCGTTAATTTTCCAGTATATTCCTTTATGGCTTCTTCCATGCTCAATTTTCCAATCAGAATATTATTTGCAGTTTCTTTGTCAATAGTGATAAGTCCTTTTGATAATCTTCGTGATTGTTTTTGTATCCAGGCTATTTCTCCTCCTTTCGGCAGGTATTCACTAGGTTTCTTTTCATTGCCCAATCGAGATCCAATTCTTATGGCTGCCTCGATATGGCTCCCACTTCCACTTCTTCTTTCATCAACAAACAAAATTTTGTCTTTAAACATATCAATTGATTGTTCAATCAGATTTCGGTGGGACGGGCTACCAATTCCAATTTTTATTTGTTCAATCCCTATTTCCCTATTAATTGATTGAATAATTCTGGACATTTGAATTATGCTGTCAAATTCTTTACAAAAAAGGACATGATTCATTGATAAAACAGCAAGCCCAGAAATCCCCCCAGGATCTATGCCTATTGTCAGATTAGTCTTGTTATAATAGATTGTTCTTATTTTTAGTTCTAATATGTCTAAATCATCAGTAATAACATGAGGAATTATGCAATTTTCTAGCTGTTTATCAGTTACAATAACATCTATTTCATGGGTTAATTTGGGAATCTTCTTTAGGTGTTTTAGGTTAAACTCAGAATTTTTTATTTTACGTGTTATTTTATTTAGTAATGAGAAGTTGTTAACAAGTATGCCAACTCTCATGGTTTTGTCCATTTCAGGCTAATCCAATATCTTTTGTAAGCTAAGACGATTATCTTGTTTACTCCATGACCTACACGAATCATTCGAGCAACATCCAACCAATTATGGTTCTCCTCTGTGATGTGTATTAGCCATGGCGCATGTTCTGATTCATAGTTGTATACTCTATAATGAGTTCCAAATTTTAATCCTGAATTGATTTGATATCCTTTATCAATTAATTCTTTCATTTTTGGGTCATTGTTTGAATTCTTTATTCCCTCTTTTAACTTTGTATCTTCCCAATTAATCAAATTAGCTATGTAGTAAACAACATCACCTTCATTGTCAACAATTCCAATTTGAGCTCTTCTGTCTAGTCCATCTTCTAATTCATTTATTACTTTACTGAAATCTATTTTTTCTTGAAAATTGTAACTATATACTATTGCAGAGGCTGCGGCTTTTGTGGATATGTTTCTATCATAAAGTCTCAATCCTTTTTCATCCGATTTTACTACAAGTCCTCTTTCCTTCAGATCTCGGTATGTGTGATATTTCAAGTTATTTTTTTTAAAGTCTTCAATTTCTTCTTTGGATAATAGTATATCTTTTCTGTCATTAGAATATAGTGCTTCATAGCTTGTTAATAGCAAATCTCCTCCGCTTTGGGGAGTTCCAGTATTTCCCTTATTGTATATTTGAGCGGCTATTTTCTTATCTGTTACAATTATCTCATTGTCAATTCTTTTGTAAGTCAGACCTTCACCTCTTTTACCAATTTAACTTTTCCAGCATCACTGAGCATTCTTGCATTGTATATTGGGATTGATTCAATATCGCCATTTTTCAAAGTATAATTCTTAGCATCCATGCCTGTGAATGTAGGTAAATCCTCGAGTACTTTAACACTTAGATATTCTGGATTATCAGGTTTCTTCTCTACTTTTCTCTCAGGCTCCTTTTCCACTTTCATCTCAAGTTCATTTTCTACTTTCATTTCAGGTTTTTTCACAATTTTATCGGGAATGAATTCAAAATCAGTATTTAGGAGAGTATTCTCACGGTGTTTTTCAATTACGGAACAGATTGATTCTAAATATTCACTTTCATTAGGGTGCACATTATCTCTATTTGGATTTTGTCCATTAACCTTTTCTCTTGCCAAATCTGTCAATTTTCTTTCCCGAAGTTTGTGCAAATCCAATTTGAGATCCATCAATTTTCTCATGTCTGAGTTACTCTTTTCTAATCGTTTAACATTATCTTTTGAATTTTCTATAACTTTCTTAATTTGGTTTTCTAAATTTTTCACTTGTTCATAAAAACTAGCAGGCATTTTGGTTAATCTACCTTCTTTTCTCTCCTTCAAAGTTTGAACTCTCAAGTCTCTGAGAGTTAATAATTCAGCAACCATTATTTTCCTATTTTGAAACCCTAATAAGAATCTTTGCCAGTAAAAGTCTTTTATCTACACAGTTAGTTGAGTCACATGAAGAAGTGCCCAGTCTGTGCAGTAGAGGTCGAAGATACAGCACCATTTTGTAATATTTGTGGAGTAAATCTTTCAGGTGCAAAAGATGTAGGCCCTTCACAAGTAGAGACTCCTGTAGCTAAAGAAGAAGATTCTTCTAAGGTTTCTTCAGTTTCTTCAGTGCCGCCTGATTCTACAGGACGGACTAAATCTAGTTTTTATTTACCTGCTTTACAATTTTTGTTAGCCGTAGCCTTACTTGGCCTGGTTCTTTACTACACTACAGCTGATGTTCCTAATCCAGATACAGTAATTAATGAAGGCACCGTAACTGAGGATGATTTGAGTAATTATACTTCCTATAATAAGCCATTAACTTGTCCAGGATGGTCAGAAGCATTGACTAAAGGTAATGATAATGGTTGTCCTTTAGTTCTTAATTCAAATTGGGATACGAGTAGTTTTAATGTACAAGAGCAAGAGTATCAAACTATTTTAGGACTTACTGTTTTGATGGGTCTCTGTGTACTAATTCAGGCGCGTAGAATAAGTGATAGTAACATTATGGCTCCACTATTTTTGATGTTGTTTATAATTGCAATAGTATATCTTTACATGGGTCTCAATGAAGAACCTTTGGGTGCTCCTGAGTCTACATTAGGTGCAGTCGCAGGTCTTGTAATTATTGTAGTATCGTATATAGTATTCCTTTATTCAGTTACTGGTAAAGATATTAGTGATGCACCTTTGTCTACGATTTATTCATTTATCGGAGCAGGTTCTTTAGTTTTTGCAGCCTTACATCACAATTGGGTAAGAGGGCCCTGGTTATCCTGCAGTAAGTCTTTAGATAATTTTGATGATTCATTAGCTAAAGCTTGTACCTCTGTCGGTGGTGATCAACAATTTGTATACATTGATTTACAGCCAATTGAGATGTTGATATTATTGGCTGGTATACTATTCCTGTTAATTGGAATAGCTGCCTATATTCTTCAGACGGTTAGACTAAAAGATATGGAAGAAGCAAAATATTTCTTCATGATTCTGATGGGGTTATCTTTACAATTTGTAGTTATTGTTTGGAATTTGGTTAGGAATAGTGCTAATTTTTCCTTTCAACAAGGAGATATAATTCTCACAGTGTTATCAGTTTCTATTTCATTCATTGGAATGTATTTGTTTTATCGTAAACGAAAATCTGAGCAAAGTATGGAAGGTTTAGCATACTTTGGTTTATTTGTTTCTGGTATAGGTACTCTATTTGCTACAATGATTGCTCCGGCATTACTTTCAGGTTCGGATGTATCTTCTCCTGAATCAACTACTGAATGGATAATGTTTGGTTTGCCACTAGCTGTAGCGGCAGGGGCTGTTTGGTATGGAATAAAATATGGTACAGAGAAATTTAGGGATAGGATAGTGGAAATGCAATTATCAAAACCTCCTGTTGCAGATCCCTTTGATTCAGATTTCATACCTGAAGAGGAAATGGAAGAAAAAGGAGAATCAGAACCAGAGCCTGTAAAATCAGGGGAAGTCTCGCTTGAGGATGCTATGGATAGATTGCTTTCAGAGTTCCCTGAGGCAACTATAGATATCAAACCTACAGAGGATGAAAATTATGGTGTTGATTTGAATCTGAGTGAAATTGAGAAAGAGCTCAAAGAAGAGTTGGCACAAACTCCAAAGATTAGGAAGGCTATGAAAGTTGATTATACTGTAGATTACGAGGAATTATCTAAATTTTATTCAACTACTGAAGACACTATAAATCAAACAGTCACTCATTTAAAATCTGGAAGAAATATTATGCTTTATGGTGATCCAGGTACAGGTAAAACTGCTTTGGCTAATTTACTTTTAAGTCAAGTATGTGGTGTAAAAGAAGCTAAAGATGGCAGTATGATTCCTAATTATTCTATTGTTACAGCTAACGCAGAATGGTCTAATTTTGAAGTTATTGGTGGCATTTCTCCAGATGATTCAGGAGGATATTTTTTCAAAGATGGATATGTAGCAGATGCAGCTAAAAATTGTGAGAAAACAATGCAAGAGATTGGAAAACCTCATTATTTAGTTATTGATGAGTTTAATAGAGCAAACATTGACGAAGCGTTTGGTAAATTATTTACAGTATTTGAGTATAGAGATAAGCAAGCACTTCTTACTGCAAAAGAGACTGGTGGCGCCCCATTCATGATGCCTCCTGAATTCCGTATTATCGGAACAATGAATACTCAGGATAAGAATACACTTTTCAATGTGGGTCATGCCTTAATGAGACGTTTTGCTTTTGTTGAAATAGGATTACCTGATAGAGATGATGAATACAAACGTATGCCTGCTTTTGTATTTAATAAGTTAAATAAACTAGGCATCGCGCCGGAAAGGCCGGATGACGCTGATGAAGTTGATTGGTATGCTAAAGAAATGTTTGATTTCTATGATGAAGATGGAACAATGTTCAAGGCATTTAACAAATTCATGAATTTCCTAGAGGAGCAGGAATTACCTCAATCAAGGGATGATGAAGTGGCAAGAGGTGTTAGAACTTATAGAAAAATAGGTCCCGCAGTTATTATTGATTCTATGTTAACTGTATTTAATTCTAGAGGCCAATATGCTCTTGATAGGGCATTAGCAGATGTAATTAAATCCAATATTATGCCGGCGTTAGAAGGGCTTGAAAGAAATGAGTTGAAGTGTTTGATGTTGAAGGCACAAGAAGTCCTTGGCCAAACTCATGCAATTTCAGTTACTTTGGAAAAGATGGTTGATTCTCCAGGATTGAGCGTTTTCGGTTGATATGAGTTTACCGAATGCAACAATAGACCTGAATTTACCTAAAGATCACTCAGACCATTTAGTGGAAGGAGAAAGTATACTTTTGAATGTAAATGCTTTCAGGCCTTTGGAAAAAATACACATAAGATTGGGCACTGCTAGAATGGATAGTCTTCCAAAGATTAGATCTAATACTACTCATTCACAAGCATTTGAAGTCCCAGATTATATTGGAACAAATACAATATGTTTATTTGATGAAAGTGGTAACTCTGTTTCCAATAAATTGGAAATAGTAATAGCACCTAAAATGCTTGATTATGAGAAATTTAAGGATTTAAGAGACAATCATATACCTGATTTAGTGAAGAATTCGGGAGCAGAAGAACCTCCTGAAGGCATGTATCCTGGAGCAACATCATCCATTGAAGAGGAAAAGATATTACTGAATATTGAGCAATTACTGGAGTTTTCAGGCAAAT
>Ga0208766_1001589_pt1 | contig 12139 bp, 8 predicted proteins | sample ETN01SmetaG_3_FD_185792 | JGI IMG/M metagenome (GOLD analysis project Ga0208766, IMG submission 185792) | Marine microbial and viral communities from oxygen minimum zone, Eastern Pacific Ocean - ETNP2014F12-01SV263 (SPAdes) (version 2) | ecosystem: Environmental > Aquatic > Marine > Oceanic ...
GTATACTTGGCATATTGTAAGCAATACCTCTAGATGCAAATGTAGCCTCCCCTGATGAAAAATTTCGATGAGTTGATATTGCCCATTGGTTATTAACAACATTCAAAATTACTGGAGCTTTGTATACTGATGCAAAATTAAGTGCATAATGAAAATCTCCTTCTGCTGCAGTACCGTCACCTAACCAAGAAATTGATACATTATCTTCACCCTTATAGGCCGAAGCCATTGCACAACCCACTGCTTGAGGAAATTGTGTGCCTACTGGACTAGATATAGAAACTAAATTACCTTCTTTCCAGGAATAATGAACTGGCATTTGTCTTCCTTTAACATTGTCTTTTGAATTTGTAATACAGTGGCAAATCATATCCACTAAGTTACGTCCACGGACAAACTGTAGACCTGGTTGTCTGTAAGAGGGAAATAAGATATCATCAGATCGTAAAGCCATTCCCTGTGCAATTGCTACAGCCTCTTCCCCTAATGATTTCATATAAAATGATAATTTACCTTGACGCTGCATGGTTAGCATACGGTCGTCAAATATTCTTAGCAAAGTCATATGTCTTAATCCTTCTTTAAGAACTGAAGGTTTAAGATTAGGATTCCAAGAACCTACTGCCTTATTTTTGTCATTCAATACACGAACTAAGCCAAAAGCCAAATCACGAATATCTGAAGGATTTACTAAAATATCTGGTTTTTCTGATGAACCTGCTTCAGGTAAATTAAGATTGGAAAAATCAGGTTTATCGCCAGGTCTAAAAGGCGCATCTGGAACAAATAATGTTTTATCTTTCTTACTCATGCTACCACCTTTAATTCAATATCAAATGTCTCACCTTTAGCTGCTGCCACTAGTGATTCTGCCCTATATGACGAACGAACCATTGGCCCTGAAGCTATTGCCTTGAAACCCATCTCTTTAGCTATCTGGGCAAGTCTATCAAAAGTTTCAGGTGATGGAAATGATATTACTGGATGATACCTTGATCCTGGTGATAAGTATTGGCCTATTGTAATTAAATCCACTTCAGCACTCCTTAATTCTTCAAAAGATTCTACTATATCTTCTTCTGTCTCCCCAAGCCCAAGCATAATACTAGATTTCGTAATTATATCTGGTCTTAATTCTTTAGCTTTTTTCAAAATTAATAAGCTTTGATCAAACGTAGCTCTTGGATCTCGGACTCTTGGTGTAAGTCTCCTTACCGTTTCAACATTATGTGCAAAAACTGTCAATGGAGAATTCTGCAATAATAAGTCTAAAGCCTCAATATTACCACTTAAATCACTACACAATAATTCTAAACCTACATATGGATTAAGATTATGAACTGCATCAATGCATTTCTTGTAATGTAAGGCTCCACCGTCTTCTAAGTCATCCCTATTAACTACAGTTATAACTGAATAAGTTAATCCCATTCTTTGGATAGCTTCCGCTAACTTTACAGGTTCATCTTCTTCAGGGAGTGGAGGGTTACGAATTGTATCAACTGCACAAAAACGACAGCCTCGAGTGCATGCTTTGCCTGCAATCATAAATGTAGCTGTACCTCTTCCCCAACAGTCGTGAATATTTGGACATCTGGCTTCTTCACACACTGTATGTAATTGATTGTCTTTTACAGAAGAAGTTGTTGCATTATAACGCTGCATATTTTCACCAGAAGGTAATGTAACTTTGAACCATTCTGGCAACCTCTTAGGTTTTTTGTTTGCTAGCACCTATTTTTCAGATGGAATATCCCTAATAATATTATCTATCAATAAGTTATTTTTGCACAAGCCGATAGCCATTGGCCTCTGTGATGTAATATTGTGGCTGAGCGTTATGCGTTGAAGAGCCCTATGAGTGCTGAGAGGCATCTTCAATAATATACTAACCAAACTGATACTAGAAATAAAGAAAAACCTAAAAAGCGATTGAGAAAAATTGATGATTCTGGTGTACTAAAAATTCTTCTTAGAAGTGTACCAAATGCAGTCCATGATAAAATAGCAGGTAAACAAAGTATTATCGATAGAAAAACAAGTATTATTTTAGACTCAATACCTGAACCAAACACAGTTCCAAATGTGCCCATCAAAACTAAATCATGTATCCATGCTTTACCATTAACAAATTGTAACATTAAGCCAGTTCTGGGGCCCAGCATTTGACTCTCATCATTTTCATCTTGGATAGGTTTAGATGTAGCTATATGGTAAGAAAGATAAGCAATGTAGCCTGCACCAATGTAAGTTAAATAAGATAAAATGTCTTTAAATCCTTCAATTATTTCTAGAGTAACTGCAACGAAAAGACCCATTACCAACCATCCAAAGGCCATACCTGAAATCAAAGGCAAGGTTTTACGTACACCATATTGAGAACCATGGACTGCACAAAGAATATTGTTAGGGCCTGGCGTAATATACATAGTAATCATGAAGGTTATTGCTGCTACAAAGAGTGAAATATTCACTTGTTTAAAGCAATCGGTTTGTTATTCTCATCCACTGCAACCATCACAGCTCTTGCTTCAGTTACTGGAATAAAATCACCTTCTTCAGCGAACTGTCTTTGAGCAAAAACACTAACATTTATTGTCACAGAGGTTCTACCCAACTTATGTGTTGTTGCGTAATATGAAACCACATCTCCAACAAAAACGGGTTGCTTAAATTCAATCTCATCCATTGCAACTGTAACAACGGCTCCCTTGTGATATTTGTGAGCCTCTATAGCGGCAGCCTGATCTATTTGACTTAAAATTACACCTCCGAATATTGTCCCAAGTGCATTTGTATCCTTTGGCATAGCTAGTTGCCTCAATGTTGGCACTGATTTCAATGGTGATATTTCCGAACCCATAGATAAGGAAAGAAACCCGTATTAAACTATATAATGTACTTAGAGAATGGAACTATGGTGTGTGTTTAATGCAAAGACAATTACTAAGCTACAGCGTTGTTCTTCTCTTCATGACATCCTTATTCACAGGATGTTTAAATGATGAATCTGAGAATGAGAATGAATCTGGAAAATGGTTAGATCCTATTACTGAAGTTGAAAATTGTGAAAACTGTACTGGTCAGGATGCAAATCATCAACATACCAATTTAATGCAACATTTTCTTCAAACTGACAATATAACTCTTATTGATTATCACAATTTGAATTGTGATGGCAACGTAAAACCACCTGCTGAATTGGATAATACTGCAGGAAGGCCTTGTCTACCTGAATTTAAGAACAAATCTCCAACTCCTGGCGATAATTCTGAAATTGCCATTGAAGGAAATTTCTTAGAAGGCTGTGACAACAGCGATGGAAATGGAGGCTGTTTTGCATATGTTTCTAGCTATAATCAATTCGAAATATTAGACATTAGTGAACCAAATAATATCGTATTACTTTCAACATATTATGCTGAAGTAGCAAGAATAATTGACATTAAGGTAACACAGGATAACAATTGGGTTTTGATAAATCATGAATTAACTAATCCCGAATTAGATCCTATACCAAATGATGATGATGCAAATAGCGGAATGAACAGATTAGACTTAATTGACGTTAGTGACAAATCACATCCAGTCAAAAGAGCTGAATGGAATAATCCACCTGCTGGATTTCATAATCAAGACATTCATGTTTATTGCTCAAATGACATACCAGATTGGAATTCTAATGATTGTGAAGTATTCTTATTTGGTGCAGATCCCTACCCTGAAATTAATGGGGCTGGACTTTACAAAGGAACTCAAGTATTTTACGCAACCGATGTTTTCAATCCTTTAGTTGGTGAGAATGAATCAAAAGAAATCGTAAGGTGGGGAGGTTATTCACCAGACCCTGCTACTACTTGTGGTGGTACTGTATTTAATCATGATAATGTTATTCACAGACATCCCATTACAAATCAAATACTATTATACGTTTCATATTGGGATGCTGGATTGAGAATTATAGACGTATCTAATCCACCACCAGTTCCTGATCCTAATGGATTAACATGGCCACAAAATAATGAAGTAGGAAGATGGCTAGGTTGTCCTACCGACTCCAGCGGATGGTATGGGCCTGAAGGTGGCGGTCATGCTGGGATGAGTGCTGAGAAATGGACCTCAAAGCTAGATGGAAATGGATGGATTCACTATGCTGTACCTTATGACCATCTCATTTGTAACGGAATATCGGAGTTTGTAGATGAATCTAAATGGCCTTCATCATGTGGAACTGGACCTGATGATGCTGAGTTTGGAGTAAACTGGAGACACTATACTCTAATCGCACCAGAATATGGACAAGATGACAATCATACTGGATATGTCAGAACTATTGATACCACAGATCCTTCAAAACCTTTCTTGGTCTCTGAGTGGAAACTACCTGGAAAAGGAGTTCGAAGCGATGGAAGTGAACATGAACACCATTACATCCCTAATATCTATATTTATTCACCTCACAATGGAGATACTGGAACTAATGGAAATGTTTACTGGACACATTACCATGCTGGAACCTGGATAACTGGACACGACCGAATCTGGGAGACTATTACTTGGAAAGATGGAGTCGTAGCTCCAGATCAAGGATGGCAAGCAATTGAACAATTAGGAACTACAGACACACTAGGATACTATTTACCGCACGGACCTGACTGGCTAGATAATGCCACTGAAGAATTAGGGTATGATATGGCTGATTGTTGGGCTTCTTGTATGATTCCTTTTGACTGGGGGCTACAATATGACCCTAGAGGATACATATTTGTTTCAGAAATGGTTACTGGAGTTTATGTTATACAGTATGATGGCGACAAAGACCCTAAGTACGACTATCCACCTTTATTCGACTCATGAGTTATTTAGTTATTAGTACAAGTTTAAGAGCGGGAAGTCGAAGTAAAATAATGGCTAAAGCCCTTAGTGACAATCTAAGCGAGGTAGACTTCTTTGATTTACAAAAAAACCCTTTACCTATGTGTGATGGAGATAAATGCTATGATTTACCTGAAGTTTTAGATTTTCGAAATAAAGTGAAAAATGCAAAGGGCATTATTATGGCAATACCAATATACAACTATAATGTAAGTTCTGGAGCGAAAAATATTATAGAATTAGGAGGGAAAATGCTTTACGATAAAGTATTTGGATTTATCTGTGCTGCAGGTGGAAAAAGTAGCTACATGTCTGTTATGTCATTTGCAAGCTCTTTAATGATTGATTATCGATGTTTTATCATTCCAAAATTTGTATATGCACTAAAAAGTGATTTTAATGAAAATGAAATAATTAATCCTGATATTAAAGAAAGAATAAAGGAATTAGGTAATGATTTGATTCGAATTAGTAACGCCTTATCTTAACGACTACCAAAGATGGAAGTTCCTATTCTTACATGTGTAGATCCTTCAATTATAGCTTCTTCAAAATCTCCTGACATACCCATAGACAAATAAGGTAATTTTAAACTAAATTGGTTTTCTAGGCTATCTCGTAATTTTCTTAATGAAATAAAAAATGGCCTTGCAAGTTCAGAAAAAGGAGGGATAGACATTAATCCTAAAATTTTAATATTTGAAAGAGTTAATAATTCTTCAAAATATACATTAATATCATTTCCAAAACCACTCTTAGAATACTCATCTCCTTGATTAATTTGTATCAAAATTTCTTGTATAATTCCTTCTTCTTTGGCGACAAAATCTATCTTCTTTGCTAATTTCAAAGAACTAACTGAATGAATTAATTGCGCATTTCCCACAATTTTACGTACCTTTTTAGTGGGTAATCTACCAATAAAATGATAATTGAATCCCTCTGGTTTATATTTCTCACATTTCAAAGTGAATTCTTCGACATAATTTTCTCCAAAATCTTTCAAACCTGAACTAAAAGCTTCTTTCATCTTAGATAAAGGCTTAGTCTTGGAAACTCCTACTAGGATGCATGAATCGGAGGGCCTTCCTGAATTTTCAAGAGCTAAAGTGATTTTGTTCTGAATTGCAAGAAGATTATTTGATATCACAGGAGTCTAGAATGGAACATGTATATTACTCTAATCTAATATTTGATCGAGGTTAACAATGCCTGTCAAAAGAAGTATTCCTATAAGGAGAGGCTGATGAAATACATAAATTAACAAAGTATTTCTTCCTAACCAAAGCCACTTTTCTGGCCAATTTATACTGGTCAAAGCCTTACCTTTTGGATAAATATATTTTGCAAAAGCCATTGATATAAAAAATAACCCAAGCCAAGGATTTAATGGAAAATAATCAACTGCAAAAAAACCTGTTTCTCTTAAACCAAACCACACTGATAATGGCTCTGATGACAAAGGTAAGAAAAATAAAAATAACCCAACTAAAAACCCAAAAATAGGTCTCTTTACAAATGGAAAAGCTACTATACTAGATAAAGCGAGAAGATGAAGAACTCCAAAACGAATGTAAGCATCTGGCTGAAAAAAATAAGTGATAATTGTAATTACTAAAGCCCAACAAAATAACCTCTTTGTCCTTTCTAAAACAAGCCAAAAATTTGTATTTTCCCGATTTGCCAAATAATAAGATACTCCAGAAATGCAAACAAATAATGAAGCTGTAGTTCTAGCAAGATACCACCAAGGATCTCCTTTACTAACTTCCATAATTTTAAAAAAATTTAAATCTGAAACAAAATTAGATACTAGCATCATAACTAAAGCTAATGCTTTCAAAGAATCTAATTCTGTTAGCCTACTTTTATGATCCTGCGACAATTTTTATTATATCTCCATCATTCAATTCATGATCTTTACCAATAACTCTTTTACTATTACAATCTATTGCTCTGATGAAACTATCTCCAATGTCTGTATGTACTTTGTATGCTAAATCTAAAGCTGTTGAACCTTTAGGAAGAAGAAATGCATCTGGTAAAATTCTATTTTGGCCATCTGTAAAATGAGTTTCATCTTCAACTGGATAAATTGCAATTAAATCTAATTTTTCTAAAACTGCCTTTTCAAGACATTCTTGAACTCCTGTTGAACCGTTATCTTTCAGAAAATCTGAAATTGAAGTTAGTGCATTAATCTGATTATCAGTTAATTTGCTATTATAACTATCAAAATTAGACGAACCTGGATTATATTCTATCAAATTAGCTTTGCTTGCATTTTTAAGAGCTAATTCATAATCTGCTGAAGTTAAAATTGCTGATGCTTGGACTAATTTTTTCTTATTACCATCTGATGCTATGTCTGCTTTGTTTGCAGCTACCACTATTGGTTTAGAAACATTCTGAATACTTTTTGCCAAAGTAAGTGCATCATCTATATTCCATTTCATTATTGGCTTAGAAATAGATGCTTTTCTTAAGGATAATATTACTGATTCACGACTTATTTTCAACCCAGCTAACCTTTCTGATAGAAAATTTTCTATTTTTTCTCCAGCTTCTACTGCTCGAGCACTACGAGACCAATTTCTAATTATAATATTAGCAATCCAATGATGTAACTCATTTTTCAAGAAAGCAATCTCTTCTAAAGGATCTGCAGAATCTACTGAAATACCCTCTAAATCAGTTTTTCCTGAAGAATCTACGACATGAATTAATACATCAGCTTGTCGAAGATCATCGAGAAATTTATTACCCATTCCTTTTCCCTCATGAGCGCCAGGAACTAGTCCAGCGACATCGATTACTTCTATTGGAATATAGCGTATTCCTTCCTCTGATAATGAATTATTCGGATTTGGCGTCAAACCCAATTCTTTACTTGGGCATGGCTTTCTTACATAGGCAATTCCCACATTTTTATCTATTGTTGTAAATGGATAATCTCCTATTTGTGCAACTGCAGAAGTTATTGCTGTAAAAAAAGTTGATTTACCTGCATTAGGTTTTCCTACTAAACCTACTTTCATTAAAATCCGCCAACAGTTGGACCAAAACTACCACCCTTTGGTGGACCCTTACGCTTCTTAGAACTCTTAGGTTTTTCTTCATCTGCTGAAGATTCATCTGTATTTTTCTCCGCTTCACCTACTTCTGGCATCTCTTCTTCCGTTTCATTTTCTTCTTTTAGTAATTTTAATTTTTCAGAAGCAGATAATTGTGAATCCTCAGTCTCTTCTACTTCTTCCTCTTCTTCATTACCTGATAAAAATTGTTCCATACGAGACAGTCTCTTAGAAGAATTTGTTCCTGATTTTTCTTCACTAGTTATAGCTGCTGTAGACTTCTCTTCAACTTCTTCATCTAAATCCTTAGATTTTTCAGTTATTTCCATTTCTCCATTAGCATCTACATCAGAAACTGATTTACATGAAGGACATCTAAATGAACCTGGCCGTGCAACTCGAACTCTCGAGCTACATTGTAAACAATTAAGAATTATTGGGAATTTTATACTAGTGTCTGAGATAACTGGCTTCTTTTTAATTGATAATCTAGGACTTTTATCTTTTTGTGAATATCTGTAATAAACTGCTCCAGCTACTGCTGCTACAATAATAACTACAATGTAAATAATAAAATTGCTGCTTGTTTCAGCCTCAACAGTAAAACTTTGCTCAATTTCATTATTAGAAACATCGCTCTCAGAAATGTCTCCAAGCTCATCTAGTTTAACTCTGAATATATGGTCGCCTTCACCAGCTGTAAAACTAAATGTTACAGTTTTAAAACCATTCTCCTCAATACCAAAGACTCTGTCTCCCCCAATTACGTTATTATCAAGATAAACTGTGTAATATATTGAATCTAAATCGGCCTCCTCTGCAAAAATACTAAAACGAGCTGTAACTCGCTCATCAGGTTTAGGACTTGAAGGCGTTAATGTTAAATCTTTAATCGTAGCATCAGGAAGCTCCTGGCCAACTAATGTAAACTTTAGTGAATTTGTTAAAATAGGATTTCCGGCAGAAGACACTGTAACTATTGCATTCCACGGCCCATCATTAGATTGAGGAACTGTGACTTTCAGATAATTACTCTCTGTCTGAGATGAACCAATAACTTGAGAAGTCCAACCTAAATTATTAGGTGTTGCTTGAGAAATCATTGTTCCTGTTGAGGTTATCACAATCTCATCATCTGAATTACCTAAATTAGTAACATCAAATTGGAAATATTGTGCTTGACCTGCTTGGCCTACTAATTCAGTTTCACCAATTGCAGATATACCAATTTGATAAACTGCATTAACTGTCAAATTAAGAGATAGAGATAATGAAGTTCCAAGTGAATCGGCTATGATCTCAAAGGTATATTCTCCAGAGGTTTCATTAGAAGGAATTACTACTGTTAATGTGACTTCTTTTGCAGTAGGATCGGGAGGTTTAGATGCTAGCTGAAAGCTATTTACATCGAAATTATTTGCCCATACCTCTGGAATGCCATCTGAAGACATTGTAATTGTATCTATTCCATTACCTTTGTTAAATATCAAAAATGACCAAGTAGCCGTGTCTCCTGGATTAACTGCATTTGTTAAGGATTGTAACTCAAAAGTAATATTGTATTCTTGAACTACATTTATTGTATATTCTAAAGAAGAAACATGACTTTGTTCGTTGTAATCAGTTACCTTTAGGATGAATGTATAGCTACCTGCTTCGGCATCTTCTGGAATTGAAACTGTTGCTGAATAAATTTGTGGTTCACCAACTGAAACAATTAATGTTTCCTCGCCTTCAAACTCTTCCGTATTATCAAAATCTGCCCAATAATATACATCTCCAGTAATTTTAGTTATCATTCTAGAGCTCGGATCACCTAATGTATTTAGTGAAATTATTGCCAAGTCAAATGATACAGTTTGACCTCTCTGTGCACTAGTGCTTTGGCCACTAACTGGTTTCATTCCAGTAACAATAAAATCTAAAACAGAAGAATCTGACAATTCAGTTCCTGCCAATTTACTTTTTGTTGAATTCACAACTATGGATACTGAACTTTGTGAACCTGGTGCAACCAATCCTGAATTAACTGGAATTGATATTTTTCTTGTTTCGTTTCCTGCAAATGCGTAAGAGATTGTATTGTTATCAACCCAATTTCCTGAATAAGTAACATCAAAAATATCGGGACCATTGCCAGTATTTGTAACTGATATTTTTACCAATTGACTAACGTTCCCTAATAGAGTAGTAACTGAATTAGAACCTATGGAAACTCCAAATTCTTGATTAACAGTAACATTAGAATAAAAATAAACTGGAAGAAATCCGGGTGTTGTTCCTTTAATTTCAAGATCAACCGTATCTACCATTTCTGAGGAAGGCGGTGTAACTCCTATGCTTACAGATGTTGAAGAGCCTGATGGCAATGTTTTTGACCAAGTACTTTGGTTGTTAAATATTACTGACCAACCGTTCAGATCGTCTGAATTATAACTTAAATCTACATCCTGTTCTTGTGATTCATAATTCACTACACGAACATCAAAATAGACAGTTTCGCCAGGACTGGCAAATTCTGAAAATTTATCACCTATTGACCAAATACGAATTCCTTGAAGATTATTAACCTCAAGAATTACTGTAATTTGATCCAAAATTTCTCCATTGCTAAAGCCTACAACCATCTCAAAGCTAGTACCTGGTTCTGCAGTATTTGGTGCTGTAAATTCTATTGTAGAAGTGCCCTTCTCTCCAGATTCTACAGTGATTTCAGGTGAAATTAAAGTGCCATCCCATTCAGGAGCACCGGACAATATAGAAAGTGTAAAATTATCTGATGAATTAGTAGGATTCAAAAATTCAAATGAAAATGTTGAAGAACCTCCTGGTAAAATACCTTTAACTGCATTTACAGCCCTCATTATCCCAATAGAAGTATTGCTAATCTTTGTGATAGATATACTGTTGTCACCTTGTGAAATTGCTGTAAAAGGAATTTCTTTATAATCATCAACCGAAACTCCATCGGGCACCACTATTTTCAATTCGGCATCAATAGATCTAAAAGGTGCAAGAGAAACCTCACCTGAAGGTGAACCATCAACTCTAGTTTGTGCACCCCAATCATTACTAGTGTACAAATCAAAAGTATCTTCGCCATTACCTTCATTAATTATTTTAACTGGATAAAAAAGAGTATTATCTGGAAATACCTTCTGGTAACTAAGAGGCATTACTAATTTCAGGCCATAATATTGATTCAAAGTTATTCCTACTACTGTAGAATCAAACCTACTTGTATTTCCTTGAGAAATAGCAGTAATTGTAAATAAATGCTCTGCTGCAGTAACGTTGTTTTTGGGTGTAAAACTAATTTGAAAATCAGAAGTTGTATTACTTGCTACATTATCAACTATAGCTGGAAAAACAATGTCCCATTGAGGGTTCATGACCTCTACAGTGATATTGTAACTATCCTCTTGCAAACCCATATTTGTTATATTCAAATCAAAAACTGCCGCATTATTGACATCAACCGTCTTTGAAGTTTCTAAAATGGCTAATTCCAGCCCATATTGTGGCCTTACAAGTATCGACCTAGTAGCATTATTATTGTCATACCTAACCTCTTCGTTTTCATCTGGATTCACTAAACACATTATCCAAAATTTATGATTGCCTTGACCCTCGGAAACCCATGTGAAATCTTCTAAATCTTGTATAGAATTAGCTTGGATATCTATATTTTCTGAGTGCAATAATGTTCCATTGATTGAATCCAGCCGAACTTCCACATCAACATCTAATGCATCGTGATTTCCTTCATTACGAATATCTACTGATAATTGGACCGTTTCGCCTTCAACAACTTCAGAAGTAATATTGCCTTCTGAATTAAGAAGAATAATGTCTGAGGATTTTAGCGTCATATCTGCTAAATCTGCTGAGAATACTGCACCATCTATTATAAAATCAAGAAGACCATCTCCGTCAACATCTGAAGCTGCAGGAGAATTGAAAATTCTATTATCGTTATCTCTCCCTAGATCTCCCAAATCCAACCTCCACAAATAGTCTTTATTTCCACCACCATCTTTTCCATCATTTCCATCTAAGGCTGTACAAAATGGAGTAGTACAGGTAAAAACATCCAAATTACTTTCACCATCATCTGTGTAAATCACTGCAAGTACTGGAGAAGCTATGGCATGTTCATCATCATCACATCTGGGCCAACTTTGGCATCC
>Ga0208766_1001594_pt1 | contig 12122 bp, 6 predicted proteins | sample ETN01SmetaG_3_FD_185792 | JGI IMG/M metagenome (GOLD analysis project Ga0208766, IMG submission 185792) | Marine microbial and viral communities from oxygen minimum zone, Eastern Pacific Ocean - ETNP2014F12-01SV263 (SPAdes) (version 2) | ecosystem: Environmental > Aquatic > Marine > Oceanic ...
TGGGTTAATGGTACTGTTTCTGATGTTGCTGTGACAAATGGTAGTATCAGCGTTGAACTTGCAGGAATAGAATTAGCCATGTTTAATGTCGTTGATGTTAATTGGACTACTGAAGCTTTAATTCCTACAGATTTTGCAGCAGGTAATTACACAGTAATTGTTTCTTTCAATAGTGAAAGTTCAACATTACCTGATGAGCGGGTAAATCTTAATTTAACAATTCTAGGCACAAGTAATATCATTTTAGATTTAGATTCTTTGAAAATAACTAGAGGTGAAAATGTAACTTTAGAGGGTGAGTTACAGGATCATTTAGGTCAACCATTAGTAGAACAGAGTATCAATTTGGTATGGGATGGCATTACAATAGCAACAGTAACTACAGAAACAGATGGGGATTTTGTTTATACCTATAATATTCCATCCGATCATGAATTAGGTAATGTAACATGGTCTGCGGAATTTATTGGAAATGACCTTCATTCAGGTTCTTCAGACTCACAAACATCAGTTATTTTCCAGCAAACAATTTTATCCTTAGAATCAGATAATATACATTTCTATGCTGGTGAAAGTATGTTTATCAGTGGTAGTTTATCATTTGATAATGGCACTTTATTTCCAGGAACTTTAGGGCTTTATTTTAATGATGTATATTTAGAATCATTCCAAACCGATGGAACTTTTAGTTTTGAATATATTCCAGATTCAACATATTTAGATGTTGGTCTTCAGAATATTCAAGTTAAGTATTCAGAAAAAGATTATAATCTTGCAGATACTGCATCAGTTGATGTTTATCTACATAGAAAAGTATTCTTAACTATAGAAGAGCAACAGGTTTTGCGTGATACTGCTGTCGAAATAGAAGGTTTTGCTCGGGATGAATCTTCTTTTGGTATTGCTGGCCTTGAACTTTCATTTGTCTGGGGAGATAATACTTTAGACGAAACTTCAACGACTAATTTTGGTGGTTCTTATTCAAAAGAATACTTGATTCCTAATGCTCAGTTATTGGGTGAAGTAGTAGTTCAAGTAATATTTGATAATACAACATCACCTTTCCATGATAATGCTACTCATGAAGTTGAATTTACAGTTTGGTCTGAAACAGTAATAAATCTTCCAGATATGGAAATCGTGAGGGGGGCTCCTGTTTGGTTTAATGGTACAATATTTGATGACAGAGGACAACCAGTTCAGGAAATAGAAGTAAATTTATTTTGGAATGAGGATTATATTAACAGAATCTCTGGAGATTCTAATGGTTCTTTTAGTTTTATTTGTGATGATGATTGGGATTGCTCAGATGACGAACATCCCGTAGGAATTATCCCTGTCGAGCTTGACTTTGGTGGTATAGGTTATTATCGTCCATCAAATTACATTGCTAATTATACAATATGGGGACACACCAATATTTCGATTAGTGATTTTTCAGAGGTAGTTATTGCAGGTAATAATGTGACCTTTTCCGGATTTATAGAGAATGATTTAGGAGTACCTTTGGATAGAGAGATTACTGTTCGATGGGATGGAATAACAAGAACTACTGTAACTTCAATTAATGGTGATTTTTCAGGTACCTTTGTTCTTCCTCAAAATACATTAGCAGATAATCATACATTATCAGTTGTTGTTGATGATCAGAATTTCCTTCGTGGTTCTTCAGATAGTGCTGAAATATTAGTGATGAGAGAAACAGAACTCACAGTTCAATGGCTCGGAGGATTTAGAAATTCAAGTTCATTAGTATCTGGTTATATTCGTGATGTGGTGGGTATTGGATTACCTGGCCATCAATTGGACATTTATTTTGACGGCGAATATATAGGAAATACAGTTTCTGGTGAGTCAGGTATGTTCTCTTATGATATTTCTATTGATAAAGGTACAGAACTTGGTGAGCATGTAGTTGAAATAAGATTTGAAGGTTCATACTTCTATATATCTTCTAATTCAGATTCGACTTCTGATATTCTTGCAAGAACTTCGTTTACTTCAGAACCTAAAGAAGTTTTACGTTTGCAAGAATTCTTATTAAGTTCATATTTGTTTGATGATTTGGGTGAACCAATGGTAGGCCAGATGGTTAATGTTACATTTGGAAATATCAAATATCCTTTAATTGTAGATTCTACAGGACTTGTTGAGAAGAATTTGACACTTACTTCAGATTATGAATTAGGCAATTATGTTGCATATTGGGATTACAGTGGCTATGGTTACTACTTACCAGCAACACATCAACAAACTATAACGATTATGGCTTTAACGAGTATTAGTATTGAATCTGATGCTGAGGTTCTTGTTGGAGAAACATTTAGTTTTAATGGAAGAATAATTGATGATATGAATGAACCATTGAGTACAAATCTAAATTTCTATTTCCATGGGCAATTTGTGGATACTTTAGTGACTGATGGTGATGGTAATTTCTATTATGAGTACAAAGTTCCAACAGATAGTGATGCCGGACCAAATGCAATTTCAGTTCATTATATATCCGAAGGATTTTATCGAGCTTCTTCATCTACATGGCAGTTACAAGTTTACCATAATACTAGAATAGTAATGAATGATTCGGAGGGTGTTTTAGATACTACAGTACCTATCACTGGATATGCTTATGATAAAGCAGATCGCCCAATAAGTAATCTAAGTATAAGATTAGTATTAGATTCAGGTTTTCCAATAGATGGAATTACAGATAGTAATGGTAAGTTTAGCATACCATTGCCATTACCATTTGGATTAGAATTAGGTAATCATAATTTGACTGCTACTTTTGCAGGTAATAATTACTACATAAGCAATTTCACAGAATCTAAGATTCATATTATGGGTGAAACTCAAATAGTTTTGGACATCCCTCATAGTCTGGAATATCAGCAGTCTTATTCAGGAGCAATAACTTTGAGTATGTATGATGGTACTCCAGTATCAGGTGCATCATTATTAGTCAAACTTGAACCAGAAGGGATGACTTTTATGATTATTACAGATTTGAATGGAACTGCTACTTTTGATTCAATTTTCTCAGGTAATATGACCATTCCAATGGTTGTTAAGGTGACTTATACTGGTAGTGAAAATTATATTGGTAATGAAGTAGAATCTACTATAGTGTATAGACCTCCAGTAGAACAATCTAACTATTCATTTTGGATTGTAATGGCAGCATCCTTAGTTGGTGCTTCTGGAGTTATTTTAGGTTGGAAATGGTATCGTGAAAGACATTTAAGAGAAATACAGAGGATATTGGAAGCTACAGCTTCAGCCTTAGAAGCTAATATGGATTATCGAGATTCAATTGTATACTCTTACAAAGAGATGTGTAAAATTCTAAACGGCTATGGATATTTGAGACGTCATTTCGAGACTGTAAGAGAATTCCAACAAGCTTTACAAGATGCCTTATCCCTTGACCATGATTCGGTAGCTAGACTCACTTTACTCTATGAAGAAGCAGATTACACAACAAAGAGTTTAGATGATGATCATAGATTAAATGCAGTTTCTTCACTTAGAACAGTCATTCAAAGTTTGGATGATTATAGTAAGAAAGAGGAATAGATGCCCATATCTAGCCGTTCAGGTGTAATTTTTTTATTTGTTACAATTTTATTGTGTGTATTAATATTATTTCCATTATTACAAGTTGTCGTTGAAAGAGACCCTCAACTCTCTGCTTATGATGACAATTGGAATGATATTTCTAATTTTAGAATGGCTCTAGAAGATCAGAATGTTACTTCATATAATGTGAGTGCAATTTTGTCTAATCCTGCAGTTTTAGATGAAATTGAGGACCCTTCTTCGACATTATTGATAGTTGCAGGTTCGGAGTCTCCCTATACTAACCTAGAGTTGGAGATTTTAGTTAGATTTATGGAGAAGGGAGGTAGTATTCTAGTATTTGGAGATTATGATTACTCTAATACTATTGCAGGATTATTTGCTATAGAATATGTTAATGAGCACAAACTTTGGGATCAAAATTATCGTGGTAATGTATCTCTAATTGAAACTACAGCATATATTCGTGATTTAAATGGTGAAGATAAATCCTATAGTTTATTGTTAAATGAACCTGTTGCAATTAAAGAGTTGAATTCAGGTACGGTTAATTTTTGGAGTTCTGGTTTTGAAGTCCGTAGACAGACAATTATGTCTACTTCAGGTAGTTCTTGGATCGATTCAGATGATGATGGTGCAATTACACCTGATGATGAAGCAGCACCAATGTCTGGTTTTGCATTAGGCATGCGTTTTGACATGGGTCCTAGAGATGAACCTCTTGGATCTGCAGTTTTCATTTCAGATTCTAGTTTACCAATAAACCAAATGTGGAATTATGAGAATACTCAAAATTCATTATTCTTAAAAGATTTAGTAGAATCTATCATTGGTTCTGAAGGTGTTGTTCTATTTGATGAATCTAGGCATACACAGGATTCTTTTGGAGCTAGTTTGTTTCAGGCTGCTTTAGGTTTTTATTTTTTATTATCAGGAGATACCCTAATTCTTCAAGTAATTAGATTAAACGTATTGGTAGCTGTTATTATTCTTACAATGGCTTTGTCTTTACGCCAACCAGAACCTAATCGTTGGTATCATATATTTGATATCAGACGTCCACGTCCTTTCCGTTCATATGGACATAATCTTGATAATGGAATATTGGCTTTACAGGAAGTATTCTTAGAACGTATTAGGTTAAAATATCAAATTTATGAGTTTGATGAAAAATCAAGAAAAGAACGATTATCTATTCTTCCAGAGTTAATTAGGAATTATAATATACCCTTAGATGATGATTTTAAGATGCTTCTTGGTGCACCTACACAGATAAGGCCTGATGACCTTAGAAGTATTGCTAAAAAATTAAGTGCGTGGTAATTTGAGCGAAGGAAAAACTAAATCAAAAGAAGATTTCTCAATAACTGAGACGAACAAGTCTGCTAAGGCTATATCTGATGAAGTATCTAGTGTAGTTTTAGGTAAAGAATCAACTATTGAGATGCTAATGGCTGGTGTTTTAGCAAATGGAAATATTTTGTTTGAAGATTTCCCAGGTCTTGCAAAAACTTTAATGTCTAATACTTTAGCAGATGCATTAGGATGCGAATTCAAAAGGATTCAATTTACTCCGGATCTTCTTCCAGCAGATATAACCGGTTCATATTTTTTTGATCCTGAAAAAAATAAATTTACATTTAGAAAAGGACCAATATTTTGTAATATTTTATTAGCTGATGAAATTAATCGTGCACCACCTAAGACTCAGGCTGCATTGTTAGAAGCTATGCAAGAAAAACAAATAACGATTGAAGGAACAACTCATAAATTAGATAGGCCTTTTATTGTATTAGCTACACAAAATCCAATTGAATATGAGGGAACATACCCGTTACCTGAAGCTCAGATGGATCGTTTCTTGATTAAGCTAAGTGTGGGGTACCCTGATGAAGATGTTGAAACAGGTATTCTTCATGGCCGTTCTGAGCGTAAGCAGGATTCATTTAAAGTTAAAGCTAGAGCAACACCAAAAAAAGTAGTTGAAATGCATAATTCCATTGAGGAAGTATACGTTAAGAAAGAAGTAATGCGTTACATCGTAGAACTAGTTCAAGCAACGCGTAGAGACCATAGAGTTGCTGTTGGATCTAGTCCCCGTGGAAGTTTAGGACTTTTTAAATTATCACGAGCTTTGGCAGTTCTATCTGGCAGAGATTACGTGGTTCCAGATGACATTAAGAGAGCAGTACTACCAGTTCTTGGTCACAGAGTTATTCTAAAGCCAGAAGCACGAATACGTGGTGTTAAGGTTGAAGAAATATTATCTGAATTATTAATGACGGTTGAAGTACCGGCTGTAACAGTGGAATAGTCTAAAAAATGTGGACACGTAAGGCTGTAGTCTACGTTGGTCTTGGAACAACATTAGTTCTTTTCTCACCTTTTATTGATAATCTTCAGTTATTTCTTTTGGGAACTACAATATTGGGATTTGTGGCTGTGCATAGTTTGGTAAATACAAGACCTATTGATGTTAAAATAACACGAGGTTTTGATGCAGAACAAGTATTTGAAAATAGTCCAGTTTCTATAGATTTAATTATAAAGAATAAAGGCCGTTCTGTAGGTTTTTTAGAAGTATATGATAATTTGCCTTCTGAAGTTGAAGTAGATAATGGTTCAAATCATACCATTATTAGACTTCAAAAGGATGAATTAGTTATCAATAAGTATCATCTTAATTGCAGATTAAGAGGTCAGTTCAGGCTTGGTAATCCTAGTCTTCGAATTTATAATCCTTCATTTTTGTTTTATTATGAGGCTGAAATTGAATCGAAGTCAAGTTTGGTAGTTTTACCACAAATGGAACAGATTGATGGAGTAGATCTTTCAACAGATTTCCCTAAAATGTATCAAGGTGCAATGCCAATTAGAAGGATAGGGACAAGTGGTGAATTTTATGGAATAAGAGAATATGCACCAGGCGATGACTTCAAGAATATCAATTGGAGAGTTTTTGGAAAAACACGTAAGTTAATGGTTAATCAGTTTGAAAGAGAAGATATTTCCGATATAATGCTTGTTTTAGATGCTCGTGAAATTACTGGAACCGGTACTGTGTTACAGAATCCATTAAACTATTCTTGTCGAGCTATAGCTTCTTTGGTAAACTATTTTTTGAGATCACGTAATCGTGTTGGTTTGACAATATATGGAGAAACTGTAAAAGTAATAAGTCCCGATACTGGAGAAAGACATTTGTATGGTATATTGACTGCTCTAGCTGAAATAAAAGCTAAAGGTTCTTTAGGCTTACATACAATTCTTGGAGACTTACGTAATTTTACGCCACGATCGCCAGTAATGGTTGTCTCTACACTTGAGAATGATCCTACTAGTACTGAGGCTCTCAGAGAAATTACAGCTAGGGGTTTTAAACTTACAATAATTGCACCAGATACTTTGAATTATGATAGAGATTCTAGAATAATATCTCCAACAGTTTACTTCACGGCCTCAGCTTCATTAGATAATAAGATTACAGAAGCTCGTTCACTTGGTGCAAGAGCTATGCGTTGGGATCCAGATACAGTATTGTCAACATCACTTGCAGAGGTGATTAGATAATGAGAACAAATACAAGCTTGTCATTTATGCAAGCTATAGCTACATTTGCCTTGATGTCCTGTTTAGGTCTTGCATATGTAATTAATCCAATTGAGGATTCATTATTTTTTAAGGCGATAGATACAATGGTTGAAGGCCTTTATCAGAAGGAGGTTCTTAGTGAACTCAACAATTCAGTTGTTGCAGGGATGTTGTTAGGTCTTTTCGTTGGGACTTCTTATATTTTCTTAAGTATGAATAAAAAAATGTATGACTATTCTACTTTATTTATTTTAGTTTCTATAATTTTAATATTTGTAGCTTCATTCAGTGGATATGATTCATTTCCTTATTACATAACTCAGCAATTATTTTTATGGTTTTGGATTGGCATACCTATAACTATAGGTATAACTGGAATTTGGAAGAATTCCATTGGAAATCAGGTTATTTCTGCTTTCTTAGTTATCGTAATGCCTATTGGCCTAGAAGGCAATACAAATGATCAAATTTATCCAATACTTGGCTTTGTCTTTTCTTTTATTTTATATTTAGAATTAAGTTATGGGCATACACGCTATAGTCGTCTTGCTCGCGTTATGTATTTCTCTAAAGAATTTGAAACAGTTTTGAATTGGTTTTTAACTACTTTAACCCTAACTTTGGCTTTAACTATAGGTTTGACTTCTGTGGCCTTCCTATTTCACGATTTCTTGGGAGATATTCTTCCTTACAGTTTTAGCAATTCTATAGAATTTAATACAATATATGGGCAAGCCTTGTCAATTCTTGTATTTTTCATGATATGGGCTGTATTGCAGACATTATTCTCTCGTGGTTATTTAGCTCGTCAAGTTGAAGATTAATTTTTTTAAGACGAAACTTCAAAAACACATACATCTGTATTCTCTTGTATGGAATCTCCATCAATACTAAAAAACAGTTACAAGCACTGGGAAATTACAAAGGATTTAATTGATCAGTGTATTGATATTACTCTTAATTTAAGTCAAAGTGGACATCCCGGAGGATCACGTTCGAAAGTTCATGGGATGCTTATTACACTTTTATCAGGAGCAATGAGATGGGATATTAGAGATCCGACTAAACGTTTTGCAGATAGATTTGTTTTGGTTGCTGGGCATGATAATCCGATGGTATATGCCACATTAGCAATTTTAAATGAAGCTTTAAGAATAAAGTATAAACAGACTAAAGAATCCAAATATTTAGTTAGAAATGATGAAGAGTTTCAACTTATTTGGGAGGATTTATTAACATTACGTCAAAATAAAGGATTGCCGGGACATGCCGAGATGGAAGGCAAAACACTTTTTTTCAAATTTAATACTGGGCCAAGTGGACATGGTTCGCCAGCTGCAGCAGGTGCTGCATTAGCTCACAAATTAGCAGGCACAGAAGAAGTCAAAGTATTCGCTTTTGAGGGTGAAGGAGGACTAAGTACTGGTATAACTCATGAAACACTTAATTCTTCTTGGGGTCTTGGTCTGGGAAATATAGTATACTATATTGATTGGAATGATTTTGGTATTGATAGCCGTCCATTCAGTAGTATAGTTAAGTCAACACCTAAAGAATTATTTGAGACAAGTGGATGGCATGTTGAAGGTACTGATGATTGTGAAGATTGGTCTTCATTTACAGAAGCATATTATGATTTATTAGTAAAAAATTCTAAGTCTGATATTCCTAAAATGGTTTTTGCGAAATCTCGCAAGGGACGTGGTTATCATAAATTTGATGAAAAATCACACGGTGCACCACATAAGAGAAATTCTGAATTATTTTGGAAGACGAAAGAAGATTTTTCAAAAAAGTATGACATTTCGTTTGATAATTTTGGTGAAGATGCAGCTACCACACGTGATGAACAGGTTAAGCAAGCAGCATCTTATTTTGAATCTGTAATCTCAGTTCTTTATAATAATCAAGAATTAGTTGATTATTTAGCAAATAGGCTTGTTGAATTAGGAGACTCAGTACCTACTAATATAGATAATTCCAAAGTTTCTAAGTCTAATCCGTTGAATGATCAATCTTTATTTGATTTCCATAATTATCCTAGTGATTTATTTGCTGAAGCAGGAACTACTGCTCCAAATCGTGTTGGATTCTCTAAAGTGGCTTCTTGGCTTAATTCACATAGTAGAAAGAATCATGGAAGACCTCTTTTTGTTGCAATGTCAGCAGACTTAGCAGATTCAACAAATATCTCTGGTTTTTCTAAAGGAAGAGATGGTATGGATGATTTAGGGATGTATGATAAACATACGAATCCAGATTCACCTTTGATGCCTCAAGGTATCACAGAGTTTGCTAATGCAGGTATGATGGCTGGATTATCAACAGTGAATTTTAATGAAGATACTTTAGATGATTATAATGGTTTTATTGGTTCATTTAGTACTTACGGATCATTTAGTTATTTGAAGTATGGAGCCATTCGCTTATTCAGTCAATTGGCTCAAGATTCACAAATGAAAGTTGGTAAATTATTATGGATTGCTGGACACTCAGGACCAGAAACTGCAGAAGACAGTCGTACACATTTTGGTATTTTTGCGCCAGGTGTTACACAATTATTTCCTGATGGTCACATAATTAATTTACATCCTTGGGAACACAATGACGTAGCACCAGCCCTTGCAGCTGCATTTTCAACTGATGTTCCTATTGTTGCATTACATTTGACAAGACCAGCAATTAATATTCCAGATAGAAAAGAGTTGGGTATTGCTAGTCATTTTGATGCTTCGAAAGGAGCTTATTTAATTAGAAATTATGATGATAGGCCTCATGAGGGTGTGATAATTGTTAGAGGTACTAGTTCAACTAATACAATAGTTTCAATTTTAGATCAAATAGGCTCAAAGTATAATGTAAAAATAGTCTCTGCAATTTCGTGGGAACTATTTCAGCGTCAAGATCAATCTTACAAAAACTCAATTATTTCAGAAAAGGAATGGGCTGATTCTATGATTGTTACGAATACAGGTCTTAGAATAATGAATAATTGGATTTCGAATCGTATAGTTTCAGAATATTCAGTTTCTCCTGATTGGGATAATAATTGGAGAACTGGTGGTACTTTAGATCAAATAATTGACGAGGCACATTTGAGTTCACGTTGGGTTTTAGAGGCAATTGATAAGTTTACTTCTGATAGAGAGAGTAGGTTAGAAAGACTTAACAACCAACTTCCAGACTAAGATTCATGTCATACTCAAATTTCCCGGTAGCAGTCGTTGATAATGGCGGTCAGTGGACACATCGTGAGTACAGAGTACTAAATTATTTGGGTTGTCGTGCTGAAATAGTGTCTAACGTCACTCCAATAGCTGATTTAGAAAGATTTAAGGCACTTGTACTTTCTGGAGGAGCTCCAAGAATTGAAACTGAATCTGAAGCTTTGGGTTTAACTTCAGAATATATAGATTCACAAAAATGGCCAATACTTGGTATTTGTGTAGGTCATCAGTATATGGCAAACCATTTTGGTGGGAAAGCAGGTCCTGCAGAGATACCAGAATTTGGTTCTTCACTTTTGACTTTAATTGAAGAAGGATGGATTTTGGCTAATTTTCCTAAGGAATTTAATGTTTGGGAATCACATAATGATGAAGTTCATGAAATACCGGAGGAATTCAGGTTATTGGCTTCATCAGATGCGTGTCAAGTTCAGGTTATTCAACATGAGACATTACCTTATGCAGGTGTTCAATATCACCCAGAAGTTGAACATACTGAGTATGGTTCAGAAATATTTGAAAATTTCCTAAATAAAGCCTTAGAATGGAATAAATAATTGTTGTTTTTATTATAGAAACATACAGGTAATCTATATTTAAACCGGGGTTTTATGAATAATTATGGCAGACCCAATTTCTAAATTATTTAGTTTAGGTTCCAAATTAAAAGATCTTCCAGATGAAAAAGAGAAAGCAATTAGTGGATATGGGTTCTATGATTGGGGTAAGTCAGCCTTTGAAACAAGTGTTACAGTAGCCTTACTTCCTGGTTGGTATGCGTATTTATTTCTTGAGTCTCAGGGTCTAACTACGTCTCTAGGATCAATAACTATGACTGGTGATGCGGTATGGTCTCTATCTGTGGCTATCGCTACTTTAATTGTTGCAGTAGTTAGTCCACCTTTTGGTGTTATAGCCGATCGGCGTTTGATTAAGATTAAGTGGCTTAAAATTATGACTTATATTGGGGCTGGGGCTACTTTTCTTTTAGCTTTTGCGCCATTTTTTGGAGATGCTTCTTGGATTTGGTTGATGGTAATGTTCCTTTTAGCAAACATTGGATTGAATGGTGCTGGTGTATTTTACAATTCACTTTTGCCACATTTAGGTAAAGAAGATGAGATGGATGATATTTCCAATAGAGCTTTTGCTTATGGATATCTTGGAGGAGGTATTCTCCTTTTAGTCCATATGGGTTTATACTTAACTTTCGGATTATCAATCATACCTTTCTGTATGGCCACTGCAGGAATTTGGTGGTATGGTTTTGCACTATTGACCTTCATGTGGGTTCCTGAACCTCCAATAGAAAATGAGATGGAAAAATTAAAATTTAGAAAAGCAGCTAAATTTGCCGTCAGTGAGGTAGCACAGACATTAAGAGATGTAAGAAAATTTCCAAATCTATTCCTGTACATGCTTGCCTATTTCTTTTTCATAGATGGAATAAATACAGTTACAGCATTAGGTGGAGTTTTTGGTACAACAGTCCTTGGTGTTACAACAACACAATTAATCATCACAATCCTAGCAATACAATTTGTTGCAGCACCTTCCGCTGTCGCCTTTACAAAATTTGCAGAGGCAATTGGAACTAAGAAAGCTCTCACAGTATCTATTTTTGGATGGGTTGTTCTATGTTTTGCAGCCCTAGCATTTGTACCACTTGAATTAGAAGAACATGAAGAGCACTTTATTCTTTATGAATGGGATGATTCCGAAGAA
>Ga0208766_1001595_pt1 | contig 12122 bp, 13 predicted proteins | sample ETN01SmetaG_3_FD_185792 | JGI IMG/M metagenome (GOLD analysis project Ga0208766, IMG submission 185792) | Marine microbial and viral communities from oxygen minimum zone, Eastern Pacific Ocean - ETNP2014F12-01SV263 (SPAdes) (version 2) | ecosystem: Environmental > Aquatic > Marine > Oceanic ...
TGATTTAGCTGGAGCTCCCGATGCAGTTGGTGTTTTAGGGGACTAAAGCTAGTTTTAAATTTTATGTATGATAAAGGGCCGGAGTTTCCGGCCCTTTTACTTTAGATATGAACCCCAGAAATTTCAGAGGATATACGCTGATTGAAATCGTTCTGGTTACCGCGATTATTGGTATACTTGTTTCGGTTGCAATTGCGTCATTTTCTCCTAATCAAAAAAAAATTGACTATAGAAAAGTTGCCGAATCTCTAACGCAGCATATTGCCTACGCGCAGCAGATTGCACAGACTGAAAATAAGTACGCCTCTCTCATTGCAAATTCTACAGCTAAGACCTATTCCCTGCAGTTGAGCCCTACCGATGGAGAGGATCCTGAAGTAATTCCGTTATGGTTTGAGAATGCGTTTATCAATACAGTGAACCTGTCTTCTTTTACTTCAACTTTAGGCTTTGGGGCAAACGATACGATCACTTTTACCCCTTGGGGGTTATTGGAATCTTCCGATGATATCTTGATCGATCTTGAAGGGACCAACCTGAATGTATCGGGACTCACTGGGGTGACATCGTTTGCCAATTAGAACGTAGTATGGGTAGAATAAAACATTTCAAAGCATTTAGCTATATCGATGTTATCTACGGAATGACGGTGACGATGATCATCATGGGCGTTGTCTTCGGCTCAATTCGAGTCATGGAAAAACGCTTGCGTCAAAATCACTTACTAACTTTAGCAGACTCTTTTTCAAACCAAATTTTTGAAGAGATTGGTTTGCGTAATTACGATGAGAACATCGATTCAATTGTCGAGAATGGACTAACCACTGTTTTTGGGGTGGAAACCGGTGAAAGTATCGCCAACTGGTCGACGTTGGATGATATAGATGACTTTCATGGTCAAAACATAACCGATAATGCCTTTCCCGGAATGGATGCTAGTGTAACCTTAAATTATGTCAATGTAAACACTGAATCGAGCGCAATTCAGCTTTCAAATATCCCAACCTTGCTCAAACGCATCCAGCTGGTGATCGATCACTCTCTATTTGATAATGGCATACGTTATTCCAGCATCATTGGAGGCGATTTTAATTCTGAACTTTTAATTGAAAGAGCTTACCCGCTCAGCATTAGCGTCAATAAAACTGCCGGACAGCATATTGTTTCCGTTGGGGATGTTTTAAAATTCACCGTTGCATTTTCTGATAATGTCTTCTTGAATGATAGCGATCCCGATTTCAGTTTATTTCTTGATATCGTTAGCGGTTTAGTGACGGGAGATGAGGGTTCGTATTCGAGCCGAGCCTCTAATCAAACCGAGGTCAAAGCCATGTATTCTGGAGGAGATGGTACCAGTCAATTAACCTTCGAACTGGATATTGATTCCGATAAGAATCTAGCAGGTGCATCGCTAGATGATTATATCAGTTACCGGCCGAGCATTGTCGTGGAGAACGGTTCGGTTATCGATGATGGCGATGTTGAAATTTACTATGTTCTTCCCAGGGTTGAATCAGCAGATGCATTTACATCTTCAACCAATATTTTACCCCTACTCAAGCAGTGGGATATGCCCATATTCACGACAGCAGAACAAACACAATTTGATAACAACTTAGCCCAACAGGTTACCACCTTGAGTGCGCAGGATATTTTCAACAACGGAGATAGGTTTCAAGACAACGATATTGAAATCGAACCGCCCTATACCGGCAATTACAACCAATGGACGCTTGTAGAGGGGGGAAACGGGTATGTGGAGATAGACGCGGATGTAGAAAATAATCTGGGATTTGTTACCACTGAGAGCCTCGAGAATTATATTTTTGAAGCCACCTTATTCTCTAATCACGATGTGGGGTGGCAAGACGATGATTTGATTGGTTTAATCATCGCATATGTTCGCGAAGGTGGTAAGAATTACGCGATTGCGGTGGGCAAGACATTCGACGGCTTGCAGCCCAAAGGCGCTAACGGAACCTTTGGCGTTTTTTATGGCGAGGTTGTACACATGTTCCCCTCAGGCAATACCATTCATAGCGATGTGACTTTAGTGACCCCTGGGGTAAAATTTCTTGGCGCACGAAATCACTGGCTGGGAAAATATGTACGCATCAAAGTGCATCGTAATGGGGACAATATTACGATCAAAATGAATGGAGAAAATGCCTCGCAAAATGCCGCCTTAGAAACCGCCTATATCGAAGACCATACGATTACTATCGACTTAGATGATGATTTGGGGCTAGAAAAATTCAAAGGCGCCAAACCGTACGGATATATCGTTAAAAGTCAGCCGCCTTCCCGTTGGTATGATATTAAACTATCCGGGGGGTCTTTAGAGCGAAAAAATGTCACCATTCTCGTCCAATTGCAAGGGGGGCAGCAGACCACAATACAGAACTACTATAAAACAAATGATTCTGGTAATTACATTGCTAGAGATATCTCATTGCTACAATCAGATATCGGTTATTTGCGACCCTTGTTCAACCCCAATACAGGCAATAAATTTTTATTGATGAGTAATGGAATCATGGAGTATCCTTTTTGATAATCAAGAAACATAGAGGATTTACGCTCATCGAGATGCTAATTACAATTACCATCCTGGCAATTGTAATGCCTTTACTGTTTAACCTGATACTCAGTAGCTTCAGAGAGCTTGCTAAGATGGAATCAATACAGATGCGCAATGTTGCAGAATCGCGTTTAATTAATCGACTTGATGAGGACTTTAGAACCTTGAGCAAATTTAAATTCTTAACCAGTGATTCTATCGGTTTTTTTACCACGAGAGAACGCTCCTACCAGCAGCAAATAATCATTTCGATTGAGAATAATCAGATTCTCTATCAAATGAATGCTTCCAACAAAAAGGTTTTATTAAGCAATGTGAATCCTGCTGAGACACAGTTCGAGTTTTTAAACTATGATAATTCCGCCAAACCGCCAGATGATTCTGAATCCTACACTACTAATGAGATGAATACGATGCCCCGAGTTAAATTAAGTTATGAGTTCACTTTTCAAAATGAAACCGTCAACAATTCGTTTCTTCTAACCCGGAGATTACCATAGTGCAAGTAAAAGGTGGAATATTGCTCCTTTTTTCAGTGGTCGTTACCTTCATTGCGCTTGGAATATTATTTTTATTGAGCTCTACATCCATTGCCAATCTTAAAACGGTCTCGGTGGATTATTCCGGATCGCAATTGATACATAGCATTCAATCAGGGAATGCGTTCATAAATAACAACGCACTACCGGCGTTTGATGAGAACGATCAGGTTACGATACAGACGATTGAATCAGGGAATATCATCATTAAAAGAGTACCAAAAGTTTCCTCACGCTACCAGGGTCAGCTCACGTTTGCTGATCTTGGGAATGATGTCCATTTTACTCAACTTGAAGATAATTTCACGGTGTCATTCTGGATGAAAACCCAAAATGACGGCGAAACTCCGCCCGAGCTTCAATTACCAAAAGAAGGCGAACCCCTGGTAGGCTTTCATCAAAAGCCCCTTGGTGCCTATGAAGGAGCGGGATTCCAATTTTCATTCAACAGAATTAACGATAATAGCGCAGCCCGATTAACGTTTGGCGTTACGCTAGTCAATGGATCAGGTACTACGCACCAAACCGTAGGATTCGACAATGTAACCGATAATGTTTGGACATTTGTCAGCGTTACGTATAACGGATCGCAATTAAAGATCTATGAGAATAAAGATCTAAGGCAACAGCTTAATGTAACAGGAGATATTGATTGGTCTACGATTGGGCTCAGTCGGTTATTTATTGGAAAATATGTGGATACCCCCCCTGGAGGCCTTTTCTTTTCTGGGCAGGTTCGCAATTTAGGGATATGGAATAGCGCCATGACGAGCGCAAGCGTATCTTTCATGCACAACCAAGGCATGAAATTTAATTCGTTGGTAGATATTGATGATTACGTTACCAGTGATAATCTTTTGGGCTTTTGGAAACTCAATGATGGTACAGGAACTACCCTTATCGATTATTCTATCTTTTCAAAAAATGGCAGTATCCTTAATCAGGGGAATACCGATCAGTGCTGGATCACGATGGCCGATAGTTTTGCCTATCAGATCACAGCCGATTACAACACTTTCCAACGAACAGAACATATACGATGAATGTTATTTTATTATTTTTGATTGGGCTAATCTGCGGGTCATTCTTGAATGTTGTTGCAGTTCGAAGAATCAACGAAGAAAGCTTTATTCATGGAAGGTCAAAATGCCCTGGTTGTCGCGCGACGATATCTTGGTACGATAATATACCGCTGCTTTCGTTTATTTTTTTAAAAGGACACTGCAGACATTGTAACCAGCAGATATCACTACAGTATCCATTCATCGAGCTTTTTTCCGCGATATTGACGATAGCGCTATATGACCATCAACCTAATCTTCCTCTATTCATTTGCCTACTCATTATAGGATATTTACTAATCATTATATCATCGATCGACTGGCTTTCTAAAAATATTTACATTGATCATTTAGCACTATTACTCGTAGCGGTTACGATTTTTCTAACACTTTCAAATAGGCTCAGTGTTGAGATTTTGTTTGGGGCGGCTATCTTTGGAGGTTTTTTTCTATTGTTACGTATTATCGGTTCGTATATCTACAAGCGCGAAGCGGTGGGGATGGGCGATATTCAGATAGGAGTTATTTTAGGTATGCCATTGATATGGCAGGATATAGTTTTAGCGCTCTATATTACCTTTATTTCCGCTTCTTTTATTGGATTGTACCTCCTTTACCAAAAACAAGAAAAAGATAGGGAATTGCCCCTTATTCCGTTTATTACGCTAGGTTTCATGATTGCTCTCCTCTATGGCCCCAAGATTAGAGCAGTTTTATCCTTGTGGTATTTTAGCTAAAAAAAAAGCCCCGTTTTCACGAGGCTTTTTTTACAATAAGCGTAAAACTTATTTAGAAACTAACTGTAACTCCAAGATTCATTCTCATAGGCATACCAAAATAGACTGCAGCATCTTGTGCTGTATGTCTGTCTTTTGATGCTTTTGTACTGCCGTTAGCATCTTTATGATATCCACCATACTTGCTATTATCTACCGCTTCATTGACGTATAGTAAGTCTGTCATATTAAGAACGGATAGATTTAAGGATAGAGGATAGCCTCCTGCATTCATCTTGTAGGACGCATAGAGGTCGAATGTAGTGAAGTTAGGAACTTTCCATGATTCTGTTTTATCATTTGAGTCGGATCGTGTTGTAGGATCGAAATCAGCATAAAGCTCTGCATTATGCTTCATCATGAATCGTGTGGTTAGTCCTGACATAGGGTATGCTGTTACACCTAAGACCATTTGTGTTTGCGGTGAATCACCAACATGAAGGTCTTTGATGTATAATTTAGCTGTTTTTGTTTCTTTAGTACCGCTATCCCAGTCTTCATACTTGGCTGTGACATCATCGGTATAGGTCCAGTTTCCAAGGCCTAGCGCAGCATCTACTCTCATCATTGGCATAGGCTGATAGGCAACTTCTAACTCAACACCTGTATGCAATTGATCAAGTCCTTCGAGCTGAGCAACAATTGCCTGACCTTCAGCATTTTGTGCATATTTACGTGCCTGACGATCATTCCAAGTGCTGTTATAGTATACAGCATTTACGGACATTTTATTATCCATAAGCATTGCTCTAGTTCCTACCTCAATAGAAGTAAAGTTCTCCTGTACAGGATTTTCCATGATTGCATAGTCTTCATCGTCAATTGCTTGATCAAGGATTGGAACTTTATTGATAGAACCAAAGTTAGCAAATACACTCATGTCAGAGCCTAAGAAGTATCTAGCACCCATTTTTAACTGAGTTCCAGTGAGGCCATTATTGGTAAGCATTACTGCACCACCCTCTCCTGATGACTGCCAGTCTGACTTATGCGTTGATTTGTTGTATTTGGTAAAGTGGTCAGTTACTGTAAATGACGAACTGGTCCAGCCAAACACACCAAAGGCGGTCAATTGTTCGGTGTTATACCGTGCGCTAGCAAATCCACCAACCCAATCAACGGTATTAGTGTTATGATAGAGCACTTTATCACCTAAGCCTAGCATCTGTGACTGTGTTGTTGTATTGAATTCGTTGTTACCATAATCAATAAAATAGTCACCACCAATTAAATCACGAATTGCTCGGTAGTGTGCTATTTTAGCCGTTCTCCAGTCAGCGCCAAACTGTAATGCGAGCTCATCGTTTAACTTGTAGTCAAATTTTGATAGCAGACCGTACTGATTTTGTTCATTCATGCTACTTCTTAAGATACCATCAGATTTCTTTTTAGTCGCATGATATTTTGTGTCCACTCTATTGGAGGCAGTATTTTCATCCCAAGAAGCACCGTATTCCAAAGTGCGATGGAAGTAATTTTTACCAGTGTGGTAGCTCCATTTTGGTGAACCATATTCACCGGCACCACCACCCATGCCACCAGACCAGTAGGCAACTGTAGAGAGTCGCATTGCATCATTTATTTTGTAATAATGATTTAATGACCCAAGAGGCTTATGGAAGAAGTTTTCACGGTGATGAACGCTACCTGGTGTAAACGATTCCATATCTTTATGTTCAGTGTACATACTAAAATACTGATTGACTTTCTTTCCATCATCAGATACAAATGTTTGATTCCATGTAACGCCTTTATTGTAATCATCTTTGCCTTTAAAGTAATCCATCGCATTCTTATCGAACCCTAGTACATCTTCAGCAAATTTGCCATCTGCCACGGCTGCATTGACTTCGTATAAGTTATGACCATGGCGTTGAGGCGCACCCATGAGGTAGGCTTCTACACGGTGTTGATCATTTGCTTGATAGCCCATGCCAACGTAGTAAGCATAGCCTTGGGATTTGGTACCATCAAAATATCCATTTCCTGATTTTTGAACTACGGTACCATTCATAGTGAATTTTCCATCCATCATTAGACCAGTATTAAAGCCCAACGTAGATTTTTGAAAACCAAATGATCCTAATTCTTGCTTAAAATAGCCTCCACGACTACCAGAGCTTGGATCGGTAACAATATTGATTGTTCCGCCAAGAGCAGGAACAGCAACATTAACATCGCTCATTCCTTTTTGTAGCTGAATAGAAGCTGCAGCATCACCAAGACCATCCCAATTTGACCAGTAGAGTTTACCATTTTCCATGTCGCTTACAGGAACTCCATTAATGAGAGTACCAACATTTCTTGCGGTAAATCCGCGAACGGTAACTCGTGAATCACCAGCGCCACCACCCTGCTCAGATGCATATACACCCGGAACAGTCTCTAGAGCCATCGGGATGTCTCTAGATGCGAGGCGAAGTTGCATCTCGGCTTTAGTAACCGTCGTGAATGCAACGGGTGCTCGTTCATCTGATCTTGAGGAAACAACATCAACTTGGGATAAACCCAATGCGGATACTGCTAGTGAAAAATTAACTGTTTCTGAGGATCCACTGACAGTAACTGACGTAGATTGGTCTGAATAACCAATATATGTAGCTGTGACAGTATAGGAACCATCTGGAACATTACTAACTGAATATGAACCATCCGAACCAGTTGCTGATCCCATTGTTGTTCCTTCAACAACAATGTTCACACCAACGAGCGGTTGGCCGCTAGCATTATCCGTTACAGTACCAGAAACAGAGTTCTGGGCAAGCGCAAAGGCTGGCAGTAGCAGAATCAGCATAGCTCTCGAGGTTTTTTTCATGATTAACTCCATGATTTATTTGATAATATGTAGGTTAATTGTAATGTGTGATTTGTTAAGAATGCTTTGGTTTGACGGCTTGGTCTTGGCATTAATATGTTCTATAAACAATATGTAAATATCTTCTAATATACTTGCCATTATTTTATAAACCTTTTTTGATATAAACCAATAATAATTTGGATATACTGACCGTCGATAATCAAAAAATATTGCATTAAATTTAGCTAAACAGGATATTTCTTAGTTAAACTATAATGAATTAATAAATTTGTAACAAAACAATGTTAAATTTGTATAATGCATAGAGCGTTATTATACAAAAAATGATTCAATACAGAAAAAGTATAGTAAATATTATATATTATTTATACACAAAACGTGTATAAATTATGTAAACCAAACAATATAAAGATATAAAGATACATGCAACTTTCAAATTTTAATCATTATACCATCAAATTACAGCCAGTTTTATCCTAATGTGTGGTAGAAATTCTATATTTTCTCCTCCAAATAAAATTAAAAAAGAACTCAAGGTAGATGTTTGGAAAAATGAAAATAATTATGAACCTGCATACAATGTTTCACCGACACAAAGCTCTCTCGTATTAGTCGAAAATAATAAGCGGATTATTCACTCGATGCGCTGGGGGTTTGGATTTGATACCAATAGAAGACCAATTTTCAATGCCCGAGCAGAAACTGTAGATAAAAAGTCTACATTTAGGAATTTAATTCATCGAAACAGATGCATAGTGCTTTCTGATGGCTTTTATGAATGGAAACAAGTGGACAATAGCAAGGTTCCCTATTTCATTTTTCATGAAAATAAAAAGATCTTACCTATGGCGGGTCTCTGTAAGTGGGATACCGATCAAAATGGGCAGAAAAAATTAGTTTATACGATTATAACCAAAGAAGCGCGGGAGTCATTACTGCATATTCACCACCGAGAACCTGTTATTTTATCTAAACAATCTATGAATAAGTGGATAAATGTGCATAAGGAAGAAAAAGACCCGTGCTCACTTTTATATGATAATTTAGATGGTATTATAAACTATCAAGTAAGCAAATATGTTAATACTTCATCACATAATAGCAGCGAATGCATTAGCAAAATGAGTTTAGGATAAAATCATGCAGAAAATTGATATCAAATTAATTCTTATTATCACCTTATTGGCCCTCAATGTGTATCAATCGATTTCAAATTATAAACCGAAAAATCAAATAGATGTCAGTAATGTGTTTTTGAAGGATAAAATCGAGAGTTTGAATAGAGACGTAAATACGATTTCCTTAAAATTAAAGCTGCTAGATAATATCCAAGTAAAATTAGACAACCTAAAGCAAGATATCGAAGATCTCAATACGAAAATCAATAATAATTTATCAAAATAAACCCATGGATATAAAAAAACAAGTTTTCGCATCTATTCTTGTCGTTTCTCTGATATTATTATTTCTTATGAATTATAATTCAGGTTTCGTATTCAGTATAGAGCATACTTATGAAATTGGATCGGTGCGAAAGCCTAGAGAAATGCGATGGACAACAATTAATTGGAAAATGATCATTCCTCTATCCACAGTAGTTTGTTCTTCTATAGGGCTATATTATTTTGCTAAAGGGCGCAAAGAGGAATAATGTTGATATGAATAAACAAAAAATAACTAGATAATGTATACACAAATTGTGTATTCTTAGTCGATAATTTCATAAAATAATGAAAATCATGAACAAATTTATTGCACAGCTTAATTTGATTCAAAAAACCTTATTAACCATAGCATCTTCAATCGTCACATATTGGTTATTAGATGGATTTAATGCAAAGCCTTTAGAGGATATCCTCTTCAAATTCATCAACATTGTATTCAGTTGGAGTTTTGATAGTAGGTTTGGACTGGATAATACAGGGTATCTTAACCCGGATTTCATCTTTGTTGTTTGTATTATCGGATTATTTATTTTTCATAATCGGGATAATAACGACTCTTTAGAGTTGGAAGAATAATTTTATTTTAACCCTTTTTTAGTAAAAAATGCCTATTTCATCAAAATTCTTTATTTATTAGCGCAAAAAATAATAAACGCGTCTTTCTTCATAACTTCACTAAAACGTCTATTTTAACCTAATATTAAGCAATCAAAGGGTATGTTTTAGGGAGAGTTGATTAGTATAAAGTGGGCCCACCAGGATTCGAACCTGGAACCTACGCATTATGAGTGCGGTGCTCTAACCGTTGAGCTATGGGCCCATTAGGGGACGCAAAGTTAATAGATTATTTATATATACGCCATGTTGTTTCAATAATATTCTCTAAGCGCGATAGCGATGCTGACCAATTAAGAACTTTTCTAGCATATTCGCTCGAAGCATAAATTTTAGCTGGATCGCCTTCTCGGCGATCTACAATTTCATAAGGAATAGTTTTCCCAGTAATTTTTTCTGTAAGACTTATAACCTCCATTACGGAATACTGTTTCTCTGAACCAAGGTTGATTGTTTCGCTTTGTTTAGCTTGAATTAACCCTAAAGACTTTACATGCGCTTTTGCAAGATCAGATACATGAATATAATCCCTTATACCAGTGCCATCTGGCGTATCATAATTATCTCCAAAAACATCAATTTTGTCACGATTTCCCGAAGCCACTTCCATAATCGCGGGGATAAGGTTTGCAGGATTGTTTTCACGTGAGGTTATTCGTTCAGCTTCATCATACCCGGCAGCATTAAAATACCTGAGGATAACATAGTTCATTCCAAGCAATTTATGGTACCATTCAAGCATATTTTCAATAGCTAGTTTTGTAAATCCATAGAAATTGATGGGATTAAGTGGGTGCTTTTCATCCAAAGGAAGATATTCTGGATAACCATATACTGCTGCGGTAGATGAAAAAATAATATTGTTGATATTATGCTCAATCATCGACTGCAAAAGGGTTAAAGTGCCAAGTATATTATTTTCCGAATATTTCTGAGGATTTTTCATCGATTCGCCAGCAGATTTAAAGGCTGCAAAATGCATAACAGTTTCTATATCTTTTAGGCATCGATTTAAATCCTCTTTATTGAGAATAGATCCTTGAATAAACGTTGCCTTTGAATCCACTGCTTTTTTATCCCCTAAGGATAGATCATCAATCACCACGACATCGTGGCCAGCTTCACATAAGTGCATGACAACATGCGAGCCGATATAACCCGCCCCTCCAGTAACTAAGACTTTCATTCCTTTTCTTTCCCCTTCTTTTTAGGAATCAATGTTCTCTGAACAACTTGATTTTTACTATTTAACTGCGAAATAATCATTCTAGCATCCTTAGGGTATTCATATTCGATGGCATTTTTCATGATTCCATTTTCGTTGTAGTAGGTAATTCGAAGCGGTTTCCTCTTCCCGTTGAATTTTACAGTATGACTACCAATTAATGTGGAATCAGCAGTGAAATACTGTGATTGCAGCTTTCGATTAGAATAGTTGAATTGATAAAAATAATATAGATTTTCAAGACTATCCATAATTTCAACACTTTTAGGGATGCCATTGTCTTCAATTTTATAACGTGATATCCAACCTGGACGGATCATACTCATATCTGGAGAAAAGAGTTCTTTGTTAAGCTGTGATAGGTCTTTCTTTGAATGAAATTCAATATCATATTCTTTTGATTTACCATAATCATCCCACTTCATATAAAATGTCCATTGGTTTTTCCCAGATCGACTAATATAATCTACTTCCTGCACTAAACCTTGCGCATCAACCGTTGCTCTGTAATGAGGCCATGCCCTAGCCTCCCTTTTAGTTAAGCCTTCTAATAATTCTTGTGTTTTGGGGTTCCATTTAAGGTAATAAAGCGTAACACGCCCAGGATTTTTGGTCTTTTCCCGTCTTTTTTTATCCCAGTTTGCTGGTAGAAATTCGATGGATTTCAGCTCACCAGAAGGATAGTAGATTGCTTTGAAATGCGCCTCTTTTTTATCGACTGATTTTTCAGGTTTGCCTTTAAGAACATTGGTTCGCATAATATTTGTAGAAAAATATTTTACCAGAGAATCCGGTTGAGCAGAAGTAATTTGCATTAGCACTATACTAAGAGTGATATAATTTCGCATTTACATTGCCCATGTCATTAAGCCAAATACAACAAATATCATGGCAAGGCCTACCCATCTACTGCTTGATAATCTTTCTTCATATTCAATCGCTTCTCCCTCAAGTGATCGATAGCTTAAGACCACACGCACAGTTTTTCCTTCATCAACAAGAACGTCTTGCCTTGCGATTTGAATTAAATCTCTCATCTTGCGATTTTGATTCATTGAACCA
>Ga0208766_1001596_pt1 | contig 12121 bp, 9 predicted proteins | sample ETN01SmetaG_3_FD_185792 | JGI IMG/M metagenome (GOLD analysis project Ga0208766, IMG submission 185792) | Marine microbial and viral communities from oxygen minimum zone, Eastern Pacific Ocean - ETNP2014F12-01SV263 (SPAdes) (version 2) | ecosystem: Environmental > Aquatic > Marine > Oceanic ...
TTCTTCGGATTCTTTGGTTTCTGTAACTGGTTCTTCTTCAGATGCAGTTTCTTCGGATTCTTTGGTTTCTGTAACTGGTTCTTCTTCAGATGCAGTTTCAGTCTTTTCCTTAACCGTCTTTTTTTCTTTAGTTGGAGTCATTTTTGTTGATGCTATCTTTTCGTCGCGTTTCCGCTGTGTTTCTTCTTCCTTGATCTTTTCTGCTTCAACTGCTTTTGACATAGGTGATTCCTCTTTTACTGCTGCTTTCTTATTGAGAATCAAATGCCTTAGAACCGCATCATTAAAGCTAAAAGCATTAGTTAACTCTGCTATCACTTCATGATCACACTCTACATTCATAAGTACGTAATGTGCTTTATGAACTTTCTTTATAGGATGTGCTAACTGGCGTCTTCCCCAGTCCTCAGATCGATGAATTGTGCCACCAGCACCCCCAATCATTGTTTGGTATTTTTCTACCATTGCGGGAACCTGCTCACTTTGATCAGGGTGTACCAAAATTACTATTTCGTAGTGTCTCATCCCATCTCCCCTTACGGTTATTAGCCTCCTATCTTTTATAAACAGTGAGGCAAGAGGTTAACTTCAATTTACTTTGTAAAACGCTGGAAGCGAATCCTACCTAAGGTTAAAGGTATACGCAAGTATAATATCATTAGATACTATACAGAAATCCGACGCCTAACGATCTCAAACAAACAAATCCCAGCAGCAACAGATACATTTAAACTCGACACTGATCCCTGCATTGGTATGCACGCTAACTTATCGCATCTATCTCTTATCATCTTACTAATTCCAGAGTGTTCCTGACCCATAACCAAGACGCATGACTCTGTACAACCCACTTCAAAAATACTCTCATTTGCCTTTTCACTGGTACCAATTCTCATAACACCGTATTCACCTAACCATAAAAGAACTCTACCTAAATGTTTAACCCGTATTAAAGGTATTTGTTCTGCCGCACCACTCGCAACTTTAATGGCTGCAGGTGTAAGAGATACTGAGTCTCCTTGAGAAATGATAATGGCATCCACTCCTGCCGCTTCGGCAGTTCGAATACAAGCTCCTAGATTATGAGGATCTTTTATCCTTTCCAGCATCAATAAAAGGAATGGCTCTGATTCTGAATTACTTAAGCGCTCTTCTACCATAGTTCTCAAATCAGATTCATTGTCAATCAAATTCCTACTAACTTCAGCTATAATTCCCTGATGTGATGACTCACCACAAATTTGATGCAACCGAGCTCTATTTGCTGAGTGTATAGGGATATCGACTGTATTCGCATGATTTATTATGCTATTTAATCTTTCATTCTTGCTGTGGTATTCAGCAAATATTTTCTTTATCTTAATATTCTGATTGTTTATTAACTGCTCAACAGACCGAAGTCCAATAACATAATTGCTTTTCCCCATAAATATTTACCTTGGTATTTTTTTAATGAGTGAAAAATTTATTTTTCTCATATTTAAATCGACCTCATCCACCATCACTTCAACTTGATCACCAACGCCATAGATCTCTTTATTTTTCTCACCAATTAAGCATATTTTTGTTTCATCATAGAAATAATAATCATTCCTTAAGCTTGAAATATGAATCAAACCTTCCACCAATATCCTTTCAAGTTGGACAAACAAACCAAAACCTGTGACGCCTGTTACTACTCCTTGATATTTTGAACCAATCTTATCTTTCATAAATTGACACTTCAACATTAACTCAACATCGCGTGATGCTTTCTCTGCACGCCGTTCATGGGAAGAGCAGATTTGACCCAAAGTCTCCATTTCTGCATTAGAATAAGAAAACTTACTTATCTTTTTTGATTGAATTAAATGTCGGATCGCTCGATGAACTAGTAAATCAGGATAACGTCTAATTGGTGATGTGAAATGTGTGTATGAATCTAAAGCTAGTCCAAAATGACCAATTTTTTTAGGATGATAAACTGCTTGACTGAAACTACGGAGCATCATCATAGATAATGGGTATCTAGCAGAACTACTTTTAAGCTGATTTAATATCACATTATAATCATTAGGCTTTAGATGCTTTGGGTCGGGCGCTTTGATTCTATGTGACAACAAATAAGAATGTAAATTATCATAATCATCAAGGTTGGGTTTTTCATGATTCCTATAGAGTGATGGAATCTTATTCTTATTTATGAACTTTGCGGCCTCAACATTTGCAGTAATCATAAATTCCTCTATCAAACGATGAGCGTCGTTTCTTTCAATGGAATCAATACTCTTAATAGAGCCATCTTGATTTAATGATATTGATGACTGAGGAATCTCAAGGTTAATCGCGCCCCTTTTCTTCCTTCTTTTAGATAAAGATTTATATAAAGAGAATAAGTTTAAGACAGTTTCAGCAACTGTATTAGAGAAAGATTCTGAGTTTTTATTTATAAAGAAAGCGCTAACTTGTGAGTAGGTTAATCTTGCTTTGGACTCTATAACAGCCTCGTAAAATTCTGACTTAATTGTTTCTCCTGAAGATGTTATCTGAACCTCACAAACTAAAGTCAATCTCTCCTCATTAGGTTTTAAGGAACACAGCCCATTAGATAAGGTTTCCGGCAACATAGGAATAACACGGTCTGGAAAATAAACGGATGTTCCTCTGTGACGGGCTTCTCTATCAATGGGCGAATCAAACTTCACATAATGATCCACATCGGCTATTGCAATAAATAATTTCCAATCTCCTTTAGAGCTCTCACAGTACACAGCATCATCAAAATCTCTTGCACTGCTTCCATCAATAGTAACAAACGATTTACTCCTTAAATCAGTGCGATTTGCAATCTCCGTTCTTGCTATCCTTTTATGTGTTCTGAATTCTTTAACTTGAGACTGGACCTGATCCGGCCATATATGAGGAAGATCGAATGCATTAATTGCAATATCAGTAATAATTCCTTCTTTTTTTTCATCACCAAGAATAGATAAAATACTGCCATACATCGAATCTCTTTTAGAGGATGGATATTTTTTTATATCAGCTTCTACATATTGACCAACTTCTGCTCCGCCTAAATTAGGCTTATTGATAATCAACTTCTTATTCAAATTCTTTTTATAAATATCTACGTAATAACGGCCTCTTGAGAACATTAATTGACCTTGCACTTTCTTTTGACCTCTTTTTAGAATTTTGATCAATCGACCCCATTCTCGATTCTTATCCGAGCTTAAGATTTTTACTGAAATTTCATCGCCATCCATTAAACTTCTCATTTGATCTAAAGGAAGAAAAATATCCTTTTCTCTGCCCTCTACATATAAGAAGCCATACCCTTCTTGGTTTTCTATAACTACACCGCTTGCAGTTTCTTTTAAATTCGGCAAATATATTCCACCTTTTTTGTTCTTTCTAATCAATTTATCTTTATTCATCCTATAAAGAAGCTTCTGCAATGCTTGTTTTTGCTTTGGGCCCTGGATATCAAAATGAACAAACAAAGCTTTTAAATTAATTGGGTGATTTTCTTTTCTCAGAAAATTAACTAACTTATTTGGACTGGGAATTGAATGTTGGTAAAGCTTTTTTGTCTTGTTTGTTTTTTTATTCAATTATGATGCCTCATTTGACAGAAAAGCACTCCTGAATTTAAAACAAAATTATCTAGATAGAATTAACCAAAGAAACAATAGTTGTTATGTAATATATGATGTAAATTCAAGGCCGCTAAGACTTTGTTCACTTTATAAAAACATTATACACATGGTCTATCAGTTAATCGCTAACCATACTACTTAATATTTAAATACATAAAATCTCATTGGAAACCCAATACAAGAATATAAAGAAAGCAATCGCTTATATTTTTAGGTAAGATTCTTAATAATTGAGGTAATCATGCAAACTTTTGTTGACACATTAAATTCTTATATTTGGAGTAATGCTCTAATCATTTTTGCGCTTGGTGCAGGATTATTTTTTTCACTGAAAACTAAATTTGTTCAGGTAAGGCTGCTTAAAGAAATGATACGCTTACTCTTATCAGGAACTAGCTCAAAACATGGAATCTCTTCATTTCAAGCTTTAGCTGTCTCGTTATCAGGAAGGGTTGGAACCGGAAATATAGCTGGGGTTGCCGCTGCAATCGGATTTGGAGGCCCTGGCGCTATTTTTTGGATGTGGGTAGTTGCTTTTCTTGGTGCTTCAACAGCATACATAGAATCAACTCTAGGACAAATATATAAAGAGAATAATGATGGACAATACCGTGGAGGTCCGGCTTACTACATTGAAAAAGCAATGGGTGTTAAGTGGTATGCCTGGACCTTTGCTATTGCAACAATTGTAGCCACCGGTATTTTGCTTCCTGGAGTTCAAGCAAATAGCATTGGTAATGCAGTTGAATTAGCCTTGGGCGGTGGAGAAATGGTGCAAACATTTTTCGGACCGTTAAGTTCAACAAAGATCTCAGCTTCCATTGCTGTATTAATTTTACTGGCTTTTATTATTTTTGGTGGCGTCAAGAGAATTGCAAACTTTACACAAGTCATCGTTCCTTTTATGGCTCTAGCCTATATGGTTATTGCTCTCTCAATAATAGGATTAAATATAAATCGATTACCCGAAATTATTCATTTAATTCTTTCGGACGCTTTTACGCCCATGGCGGGTGTTGGTGCAGCAATTGGATGGGGTGTTAGGAGAGGAATATATTCAAATGAAGCCGGTCAAGGAACTGGCGGACACGCTGCAGCTGCAGCTGAAGTAGATCACCCTGCACAACAAGGATTGGTGCAAGCATTTTCAGTGTATATTGACACTTTATTTGTCTGCTCTGCCACAGCATTCATGATTCTCATTACCGGGGCCTATAATGTTCATGGTGAAGGATCTGGATTCTTAATCCAAAATATTAGCGCCGCAACCGATGCCAATAGCCCGGCTTTTACTCAATATGCATTGGAAACTTCACTACCAGGAATGGGTGCCCCATTTATAGCTATCGCGCTCTTTTTCTTTGCCTTTACAACAATACTCGCTTATTACTATATTGCAGAAACCAATATTGCCTACATTCGACGTACAATCAGAATACCTGGTGACATGCTGTTTCTTAAAATTGCTATGTTAGCTTCTGTATTCTACGGTTCGGTTAAAACCGCAAGTATTGCATGGGGTCTAGGTGATATTGGTGTCGGAATAATGGCATGGCTTAATATTTTGGGTATCTTAATCATATTCTTTATGGCTAAACCGGCAATCAAAGCATTAAAGGACTACGAAAAACAAAAAGAAAACAATGTCCAGAAGTACACCTTTGACCCCAATACCCTTCAAATAAAGAATGCGAACTTTTGGGAAGAGCGAAATAAAAATTCCAGTTAAAATGGTTTCATGATATTTGGCAATTGATCCTTCTCGAGTATTTCATTTAAATCATCAGCCAATTTGGCGCAACTGTTAACGACACTCTTCCAGATTTTAATCCTTTCTTCATTGGAAAATTTAGTAAAATCAGAACGATCTGGTATTTTTGACCCAGGTAATCCTTGTATAAATTCTTCTGATGGACAAACTAATATAGTGCGCTCTAAATTTTCTAAGCTTAGTTTTCTCCATGGTAGGGAACGATCAAACCATCCTGGTTTCAGAAAATCAAAGAAATGTGGATACAAAGCATAACTATCTGAATTAACTGATGGAAAGTCCAAATGATAATCAATGATGCCTCCATCTCTATATACGCCATTGGGCGCTCCATTTATACCCGTTACCCCTTCAAGAAAAAGCGGTATTGAACTAGATGCGATGACAGCATCTTTTAAATTATCTTCAGTTAATCTTATATAGTGAGTTGAGAAACTATCTTGATCTAATTTGAGCGATGTTTCTCTTGCGTCCAAAAATAACCCTCTTGAGAAAAAATACTTCAACGCACCTCTGCTAAAAAAATTAGCCAACATTGAACTGCATAGCCCAAAAAACAATAAAGGATTGAAATCTGATTTTAAGATGTGGTGACTTCTGGTTGTAATAATGTTTGTTCTAAATATTGGATGCTCAATTACGTCTTTGGCTCCAGAAGAAGTGCATATCAAATCAAGTGTATTACGAAGATGGGTACTTATAATTCTTTTGTTATGTTTGTTGAAGAAATATTGTTCGATATATCCATTTTCAAAATCATTGATGGCTTTTATTGGATCTTTTTGTGCGTAACATATAAATCTCCATGCCCCAATTGATGATGATATCAATCTCACTGGTCCATGAATTTTAGGGATAACCTTCTCAAGAATTAACTTATCCAGATGGCTAAGCACCAACCATTTCGGTCCTCCAGAAGCACCAAGAATAGTTCTAATCTTTGAAATATCAAACCCTTGATCACGAATTTCCTTATAAGCACTAGCTCCAACTTTAATGCTTAATGATTCTATATTATTCAAAAGAGGAACCTTCTAAGTTAAATTTAAGGCATTCTAGGAGAAAGGATTTTGTCTAATTATTGTTTGTTCACGATCAGGACCTGTTGAAATTATATCTACAGGAATCTTTAATATTTTCTCAATACTTTCAATGTAGTATCTTGCATTATCAGGCAAATCTTCATACTTGGTAATACCAATTGTTGAATCCTTCCAGCCTAGAAACTCCCTGTATATCGGTTCACAATCCCCTAAACGAGAAATATCTAAAGGGAAATTCTGTATTTCTTCACCATTAAGTCGATATCCAACACAAATATTAATTTTGGAGAGACCATCCAGAACATCCAGTTTTGTTAAACAAAGACCGGTAATACTGCTATTTAAGATTGATCTTTTAAGGGCAATCGCATCTAACCATCCGCATCTCCTTGGTCTCCCTGTCGTAGCGCCAAATTCAACACCCACTTTACCCAAATGCTCCCCGGTACCATCGAATAATTCTGTTGGAAATGGTCCTGATCCAACCCTTGTTGTGTAGGCTTTTACTATCCCAAGTATGTAATTTAAATCTTTTGGACCTAACCCTGAGCCAATACTTGCTGCTGCGGCAACAGTATTGGAAGAAGTAACATAAGGGTATGTGCCATGATCAATATCTAGAAAAACACCTTGCGCACCTTCAAAAAGAATATTCTCTTTCTTTGTTTGTAAATCCTCAAGCAAATGAGTGATATCTGATATCAAAGGCAATATTATGTCTCTCTGGCTTAGTAATTGACTATAAATATCATCAACTGAGAGCTCCTTTTCTCCATAATAATTTTTTAATATAAAATTATGAAAACCTAGGATATCCGTCAGTTTGGTGAACAAGTTATCTCGATCAAACAAATCTGACATTCTTAAGACTCTTCTTGCTACCTTATCTTCGTAAACTGGGCCAATCCCACGGCCAGTTGTGCCTATTGCTGAACCACCGAGCTTTTTTTCTTTTGCCAGATCAAGCGCTTCATGGGAGGGTAAAATTAGAGGACAGCCGGAGCTAATTTTCAGTCGATCATACACTGGAACGCCATTGCTAATTAAATCGTTGGCTTCAGAAATGAGTGCTTCTATAGAAACAACCACACCATTACCGATAAAACAAACCACATCATCATGCAAAATACCTGATGGTATTAGATGTAATACTGTCTTCTTGCCTTTAATAACCAGAGTGTGACCTGCGTTATGGCCACCTTGAAAACGAGCAACTGCTTTGACATCCTCGGTCAACAAGTCAACGATCTTGCCTTTTCCTTCATCACCCCACTGTGTGCCTATAACAACAATATTTTTACCCATCAATAATTCTCATTTTCACTAGATTAAGGTTTAAAAAAATAATATTAATACGCCAATTATTATGGATATTAGACCTATTAAACGAAGGTTATAATCATTCAATTTGGACATCCTTACAACGAATTTTTTATAACTATCTGGACTAATAAAAGGGATCATTCCTTCAATAATCAATAACAATGCAATGCTCGTTATAATTTCATGCCACATACTCTATTCGTATATCATGAAATTCTAATAATGCACAAAAATTAATCGAGCTTAGATTTATTCAAGTAACGAAAAAATTCGTTATCTGGATCTATAACCATTATATCGTTTGAATGACCGATAGAATTTCGATAGGCATCAATACTGCGGTAAAATGCATAAAATTCAGGGTCTTGATTGTAGGCATTTGCATAAACTTCTGCCGCCTTCGCGTCACCTTTCCCTCTTGTTATCTGAGATTCTTTATTGGCATTAGCTATAATAATTGTTCTTTCTTTATCTGCTGTTGATTTTTTCGTTTCGGATACTTCCATTCCTTGTGCTCTTCGTTCTGCAGCAATTCTTCCTCTTTCTTCGCGCATCTGCTGATAAACCGAATTACGAACATCATCTGGAAATTCTACTTGTTTCACTCGTACATCAACTAATTCAACGCCTAAACCTTCGGCTGTTGTGGTTGCAGTTGCCAACATATCTCGCATTAACTCTGCTCGCTCTACTGAAATGGCTTCCTTAACAGATCGTTTACCAAATTCAGTTACGATGGCGTTTTTTATAATTTCAGATATTCGGTCATTCGCAACTCTGAATGAACCTCCTGTGGCAATATAAAAATTAACCGTATCAATAATCCTCCATTTAACGAAAAAATCAACATCCATTGCTAAACGCTCCGCTGTAAATATCCTTTCTGGGCGTTCATTAATTGTCATGATTCTTTTAGGGAACTTTCTTATTGTCTGAATAAAGGGGACCTTAAAATGTAATCCAGGATTATAATCTGATTGAACAACCTCACCCACTTGAAGTTTTATAGCTAGCTCTCTTTCATTGACTGTAAATGCCGTAAGATTTATCAGCACAAACGCCAAAGCGACAATAGTAATTGTTCCTATTCTCCCTATATTCATTGTCGTTGTCTCCTTTCACGGCTTATTGATGTATCGGAAGCATTATCTTGGCTGCCTGATGTGGGTAGATTGTTTTGTGCACTCTCATTATTGTTTGATCTCCTACCTTCTCCCATTAATTTATCAATTGGCAAATACAAAAGATTACCACTTCCTTTTGAATCAAGAATCACTTTATTGGAATTCTTATATACCTCCTCAACAGCATCCAAGTAGAGTCTGTCTCGGGTAACTCGAGGTGCTTTTTTGTATTCTGTTAAAAGAGCTAGAAATCTATCGGCTTGACCCTCTGCATCCGCAATCACCCTGTCTCGATATGCTTCTGCATCTTGAAGTATCCTCTGGGCATTACCTCTGGCTCTTGGTATGAGATCCTGAGCATATTTTTCAGCTTCAAGAATAAAACGATCGCTATCGTTACGAGCTTTTTGAGTATCATCTACAGCATCTTGAACTGCTCTTGGATAATCCAGTTTCTCAAGATTGATTGAGGTGACTGTAATGCCGGCTTTATAAGCGTCAAGCGTATTTTGTAAAACAAGTTGTGTCTTTGGTCCGATCTCATCCCTTCTCTCATTAACCAATACTTCCAATGAGCTGGTGCCCACTACTTCTCTTAGAGCACTTTCAGTAAGATCTTCCAATGTACCCTCTGGATTAATGACCTCAAAACTGTATTTAACTGGGTCATGACGTAAATACTGAACAACCAGTTGAACAAAAACATACTGCTCATCCGCTGTTAATATCTCTGTACTAAAACCATAATCAGTAACAATACCGGTATTGACTATGTCAACAGATTCTATTGGAAAAGGAATATGCCAATGAAGCCCTGGATATGTTGTTTCGGTATAAGCGCCAAATCTCTGGACAATACCTCTTTCAGCTTGATCCACTCTATAAAGACCAGTAAATGCCCAAGCAACTAATAAAAAAATCGCAAGCACAGGAAATCCTGATGAACGGGTATTGCCAGTTTTTTTCTTTGAGCCACCACCAATTATGGCATTAATTTTCTTTTGCCAGCCTTGAATAATCTTATCCAAATCATCTGGTTGATTATTTCCGCCTCTCCATGGGTCTTGCCCATTACCTGAATCATTCCAACTCATATATTCAATCTCTTTTTTTAATTAATTCACTATATCTTAACAAAAGCATTCGCCTTTATACCTTCTTTTTTTAAGAAACGTTGAATATCTTGCTTCTTAATTTTGAGTAATAACGTCCAACCTCCATCCTTTAAAATCTTTTCCTCTCTAACTGCGCCCATTTGAAACAACTTTGCTCTTTGACGGCCTTCTTTGTTCGAAAGTTTTATGTGGCCCAAAATAACATTTTTAGAAATAAAGTCACTTATTGCACTTAGAATCGAATTCAAACCTTCACCAGTTAATGCAGAAAGCCAAACGGATTTTAAAAATTGATTACCTGAACTTATTTTACTTGTCTTAAACTCTAATTTATCAATCTTATTATAAACTCTAATTTGAGGTACCTTATCCGCGTCTAATTGTTTTAGAACATTGTTTACTTGCCTTATCCTTTGTAATCTATTGATATCACTTGCATCGACTACATGCAAAATGAGATCTGCCTCCTTCGCTTCTTGAAGAGTTGCTTTAAATGCTGCAACCAATTCATGAGGTAACTCCTTAATAAAACCAACTGTATCACTCAATATTATGGGGCCACCTTCTTTTAAATCAAGCCTTCTCATAACTGGATCCAATGTGGCGAATAATTGATCTCTAACAAACTCCTTAGCTCCAGTTAGTTTATTAAATAGAGTTGATTTACCCGCATTGGTGTAACCAACGATTGCTACAGTTGGAATCCCTGCCTTAAGACGATTTTGCCGATTCATCTCTCTTCTTTTGTCTACTTGATTAAGCCGAAATTTTAACTGCCTTATCCTGTTGTTAATAAGGCGACGATCCGTTTCTAATTGTGTCTCACCAGGTCCTCTTAACCCTATACCACCTTTTTGTCTCTCTAGATGAGCCCATCCTCTAATCAATCGAGTAGAAATATGACGAAGTTGTGCTAATTCGACTTGCAATTTTCCTTCGAAACTTCTAGCTCTTTGAGCGAAAATATCAAGAATTAAACCAGTTCGATCTAACACTCTGCATTCTAATTTCTGCTCTATATTTTTTTCTTGGCTCGGGCTCAATGATGCATTGAATATAATTAAATCAGAATCACTTTCTCGGATAGAGATATGCAGTTCATTTAATTTACCTTTCCCTAAGAAATAACGAGCATTAGGGTTTCGGTTTTGAGTATAAATGCCACCCACAATATCTGCTCCAGCAGAAACTACTAATTCAGAAAATTCCAAATTCTCTGAATCTTTTAGGTCATTCTTAGAAAAGAATACAAGAGTTGCTTTCTCCCCGATTTTCTCTCGTTCAAACAAAGCCCAGCCTAGGAGATCGAATTGATGGCAGTTACAATATTTTTACTGCCAGCATTAATTAAAATAATATCTTCCATGCCTCTCAACCAAGTAATTTGTCTTTTTGCTAGTTGTCTCGTCGATGCTTGTGCCTTTTTAACCGCTTCTTCATAAGAACATTTTCCGTCTAGATAGCCCCAGATTTGTCTATATCCAACAGCTCGCATTGACGAATGCCCTATGGTCAGATTTTTTCTTTTTCTTAGTAATTTAATTTCTTCAATAAAGTCATTATCCAGCATCTTTAAAAATCTTTTATTTATCCTAGTATGCAGTGCTTCGCGATCTAGAGTATTGATGGCAAACTTTATAAAACTGAACACTTTTTTTGTTACTTTTTCATTATGCAATTCAGATATTTTTCGTCCACTTAATTCAAATACCTCAAGAGCACGTTGTATTCTTTGTTTATCATTCGCGTCAATTTTGTCAGCTGCTTCGGGGTCAATTTTTCTTAATTTTTGATGCATTTTTGGCCAGCCTATTATTTCGGCTTCGTTTTGAATTAAATTCCGTACTTCGAAATCACCTTTTGGTAGGTCTGCAATCCCATTAACCAAAGAATGAAAATAAAGCATTGTTCCTCCAACTAATAAAGGAATGCGATTTCTATTTTTTGTTTCATTTATTTGTTGAGTGGCATCTTTCACAAAATCACCTGCTGAATAACTGTGCTCTGGATCACAAATATCAATTAAATGATGAGGATATTGCTTTAAAACCTCCTTTGATGGTTTTGCTGTCCCGATATCCATACCTCGATAGACTTGAGCCGA
>Ga0208766_1001600_pt1 | contig 12107 bp, 5 predicted proteins | sample ETN01SmetaG_3_FD_185792 | JGI IMG/M metagenome (GOLD analysis project Ga0208766, IMG submission 185792) | Marine microbial and viral communities from oxygen minimum zone, Eastern Pacific Ocean - ETNP2014F12-01SV263 (SPAdes) (version 2) | ecosystem: Environmental > Aquatic > Marine > Oceanic ...
ATATTAAAATTTAGAATAATAAATAAATAGATTAGCTGAATATCTCTGTGGCTTTAATCGACCATTTATCAATCTGCTTCATGAAAAATAACATTAAACGTAAAATGTCAATTGTCTTGACATGCTTCATGGCAAATGCTCTAGCCTATGAGATTGAACATTTGGAACCCCCTTTTTGGTGGGCTGGAATGGAGATAGGTCAACTCCAATTGATGGTTCATGGAAAGAACATATCCTACCTTCAACCTGAGATAGATCAAGAAGGTGTTGAGATCGTTTCAGTCAATAGATCTAAGAACAATAATTATCTTTTCATTGACCTGTCAATTAAAGAAACGGTAAAAGGAAATTTTGATATTCTTTTCACACGACTAGGGAAGGTCGAGGCTGAATATGAATATGTATTGCACGAAAGAAGGAAAGGTAGTAGAGATAGAAATGGATTTGATCCAAGTGATGTGATCTATCTCATTACTCCTGACCGATATGCCAATGGGAATCCGAACAATGACAGTATATCTGACCTAAAAGAAAGAGTGGAAAGGAAAAATAAAGATGGCCGGCACGGCGGGGATATCCAAGGCATCATTGATAGATTGGACTACTTGGAACAAATGGGTTTCACACAAATATGGTTGAATCCAGTGCTTGAGAATGATCAAAGAACCTATTCATACCATGGATATTCAACGACTGACTACTATAAGATAGACAAACGCTATGGCGATAATGAACTGTATAGACAATTATCAAAAAAAGCACGTGAAAGAGACATGGGAATCATAAAAGATCTAATACTTAATCATATTGGATCAGAACATTGGTGGATGAAAGACCTCCCCTCAAAGGACTGGATCAATAATAAAGGAAAATTTATTAGATCAAACCATATACATGAGTCCGTGCATGACCCCCATATAACACAATCTGAAAAAGATCTATTTACCGATGGTTGGTTTGTAAAGACCATGCCTGATCTAAATCAAAGGAATGAACTCCTAGCAACCTATCTTATACAAAATTCGATCTGGTGGATAGAATACGCTGACCTTTCTGGATTTCGAATCGACACATATCCCTATGTGGATAAAGGATTTTTATCTATTTGGAGCGAAAGGATCGCATTGGAATATCCTAATTTCAATTTCGTTGGCGAAGAATGGTCCATCAATCCCACAATGGTATCCTATTGGCAGAAAGGCAGTAGTAGACATGATGATTATTCATCTTCCATACCAAGCATGATGGATTTTCCTTTGCAGGATGCACTTGTCAATGGACTACTTGGTAAGGAAAGTTGGAATAGTGGCATCGGAGACCTATTTCGTGTTCTGGCCAATGATTTCCAATACGGTGACCCATATAATCTAGTTGTCTTCGCAGGGAACCACGACATGACGAGAATATATTCCCAATTAGATGAGCGAATGGATCTCTATAAAATGGCCATGACCATCATCAGTACCATAAGAGGCATACCCCAGATCTACTATGGTACAGAAATAGCAATGCCAAGTAGAGATGACCATGGTGAACTACGCAAGGATTTCCCGGGAGGCTGGATAGGTGATGAAGTGAATGCCTTCACGGGTCATGGTCTAGATGTAAAGGAATTTGAGGCACAAAACTTCTTAAAAACATTATTGAATTGGAGGAAAAAAAACCTCGCAGTCACAAAAGGTGACCTTATCCATTATCCCGTTGAAGATGGAGTCTATGTTTATTTTAGGAGACATGAGGAAGAAATGGTCATGGTGATCATCAATAATAACGATAGGCATAAAACCGTCTACCCTGACCACTACAATGAGACCATAAGGGATAGAACAAAAGGTGTCAACATCATGAAGGATAGAGTACATTATTTATCAAGGAACATCGATATTCCAGGAAGATCTGTGATGGTATTGGAAATACATTGAAAATAAATGAACAACCATCATGGTTTCATGTGATGATCTCCAGACATATCATGCTCATCACCATCGTCATGTCGATCATGTCATGTGTAGATAAAAGATCTACAGATCTAGCGATAGTCGATGGACATTCGATTGACATGGATCTTTTTATCCCAAGATATGTCTCATTCTTGAGTAATACGCATCAAAAGGATAATCTCATGAACCGGCATGCGTTCTTGAATTCCCTTGTTGATGAGAGATTGATCCTATCTCATGCTAAGAGGCAAAGACTTCATGAAGATCCCATTATCAGTTTTGAGAAGGAAAAAATATACAAACAACTTTTATTGAATGAATACCATCATAATAAGGTTACAAAAAAGATCACTGTCTCTGATAAAGAGCTAAGGCGCCTTTTTAAACATTCAAAGACAAGACTTCATTTACGTCATCTCTATGCACCTAACCTGGTAGGCATACGTGGTATTGAAAAGAGAATTAGATCTGGCGTGCAATGGGAAATCATTGCACAAGAATGTTTCCAGGATTCCATACTAAAAGAAAGGGGTGGTGACATTGGATGGCATGAGATGGGTGATCTAGACCCTGCATTTGAGATAACAGCCTTTGAGTTGAATGATGGAGAGATATCAAGTCCCATAAAAACAGGAACAGGATATAGCATCATACAAGTGCTGGAAAGAGAAAGGGACCTATTGATCACAGAAAAGGACTACCAATTAAATAAGGATTGGTTAAGAAACATGGCATTTAGATATAAAAAAATGCCTCAATTAAGAAAATTTACTGAAAATGTCATTGAAACACTTGAGATCAAATTTGATGATAAAGGACTTGAGCATCTACTAACGGAGTTGAATGACAAGGATGAAATTGGTTCCACAAATATTCAAACTAACGTTCTAAGTTGTAAAAATGCAAAGTGGTCCATCGAGGAATGCATATCAGAGATCGCTAGACTATCTGATAGGCAATTTCAAAAGATCAGATCCACAGAAAATTTAAAGAGTGTCTTGTCTGGAATTCTTGCTAGAGAAAAAATGATAGAGGAAGCTGAAGACCTATCTCTACATATGTCAAAAGATTTTCAAAACACATTATTGCAAGAGAATGTATCGTTGATACTTCGGAACATTATTGATAAGAAAGATCAAAATTCGCATGACATGAATTGGCAAAATGAATATTTTAAGATCAGAGATGGAATGGCAGAAAATTCTGAGATTTCAATCGATAGTACGAAACTAAGGTCTTTCCCAATGGTGGTGGGGAAAACATCATGATCAGATCATCAATATTAATGGCACTTCTTTTTTCACTATTAGTTGGAGGAACGACAGGAAAACTGACGGGTTTGGTATCTGATAAGGAATCTGGAGATCCACTTATTGGGTGTAACGTGATCGTATCAGATACAGAACTTGGATCAGCCTCGAATGAGGCAGGTGAGTATTTCATATTAAACATATCTCCAGGTACATACTCCATAACATTCTCAATGATCGGTTATGAGACCCTTATCCTTGAAAATGTGAAGATATCAACTGATAAGACGACAAGACTTAACACAATACTTGCCACCACTGTATTGGAAGGGTCTGAGATCATCGTGAAGGCAGAACGTAAACTCATACAATTCGATGTCACTCAATCCGAGGCAAGGATAACAGCAGACGAATTAGATGTCATGCCTGTGACAGAGATCAATGATGTCCTAAGACTTCAGGGTGGCATCACCCAAGATGCAGGCGGTGGTCTGCACATGCGTGGAGGTCGAAGCAGCGAGATATCATATCTGGTGGACGGTGTTCCCATGAGTGATGCATATGATGGTGGCATCTCTGTACAAATAGACAATGATAACCTACAGGAACTCCAAGTAATAAGCGGAACCTTCAACGCAGAATATGGAAGGGCATTGACCGGCGTAATAAACATGATCACAAAGGATGGTGGAGACTCATTTGATGGATTTTTGAATGTTTATAGCGGTGACCATGTCACAAAGGACAAGATATTCAAGAACCTTGCATCATATAGCCCATTCAATGACTATAGTATATCAGCAAATTTAAGTGGCCCGATCATTCCTAAGAAACTCACCTTCTACTCATCTGCAAGATTGAATGTTTCCAATGGTTGGATGCATGGTAAACAAACCTTTACCATGTATGGGGATACCGTTTTCACGGATGGAAATAATAATAATGTCCGTGATAATGAAGAACCCATCAATGCTCCAAATTTTAAAGCCATGAACTGGCATGACGCATGGTCTAACCAAAATAAATTAACATTGAGATTATCTTCAATGACGAAACTAAGGTTCAACACAATATTCAACTCTGGAGTCAGTCAAGGTTATGACCATTATAGACAGATGGCCCAGGATGGAAGAAAAAAGAACCATAATCTTGGTCAATTCCTTGGATTAAACCTATCCCATTCCTTTTCATCAATGTCTTTCATGGAGGTTAATGCATCTCAATATGTCCATAGAAATGAATCATATCTGTTCGAGGACCCATTAGACCATCGTTACGTAACGCCAGATAGTCTATTCTGGGCTCATGTCGTAGGAGAGGTTCCACAGACCATTGAAAACAAGTATGGTTCTGGAGTGAATTATTTTCCTCAATATACATTTAGTCGTTGGGGCGTGGACACCGATCGCTTCATGAGAGAGACCAAGACACAGAGTTTTAAGGTGGACTATACAAATCAGATCAATAAATATAATCAGATCAAAGCGGGAGTTGACATCAGCATGCATGCATTGAAACTAGATAGTTATGCATTACTGGACTCATCACAGTCAGATCAAAAATTCTCTCCCATGGTACCAGAGATAGGTAGTTTCAACCGATCAACATATGACCACGGACCAAGAGAATGGTCCATCTATCTCCAAGATAAGATAGAATATGGCGACATGATCATCAATGCAGGTCTCAGATATGAATCGTTTGACCCAAGATCTCAAACGCCAAATAATATTCATGAACCATATATCAATGACCCAAGAAATCCAGCCCTTGACTCTCTATCATTGGAAGAATTGGAAAATCTAGACTGGGGTGACACATGGTACCAAGAGGTCGATAGTTCTGGAAACATAATTGAACACCCATACTCTGAATTTTACGATCGTTTTAATGATCAGCCAGATCTGCTGAATAAGAGTGGATGGTGGAAAAAGACAACAAAGAAGTCACAATTGAGCCCGAGACTTGCCGTAGCTTACCCGATCTCAGATAAAGGTGTGATCCACTTTGCATATGGATATTTCTTTAAGATCCCTGATTTTTCCCTTCTATACAATAATACTGAATACAAATTATCAGAAACAGGGACTAGTTTTGGGATATTTGGTAATCCAGAATTAAAACCAGAGACCACGATCAGCTATGAACTAGGACTAAGGCAGGAAATAGGTTTCAAGACAAAGATCGAGATCAAAGGCTTCTATAGGGATGCCAGGAATTATGTAACAAGTGGAATCCCCATCGATCTAGGAGATGGAAAATCATATTACACATATGTCAACAAGGATTATAGTAATTCTAGAGGCCTCATCCTTACACTATTTAAACAGTTTAGTAATCTCATTGGCTGGCAACTTGATTATACCTACCAGGTCGCAGAAGGGTCAAACTCCAATCCAAATGAGGAATTTGGTGCGGTGCTTGCTGGCAAGGAACCTACAAGGTCCATCATCCCACTTGACTGGGATCAAAGCCATAATTTGAATGGATCATTTACCACTGCTTACAAAGGATGGGGAATGAATACGATATTCCAATACGGCAGTGGCTACCCCTATACGCCATTCATCACAAACTATGAGCAACAGGGTGAGGTACTATCCAATGTGCTCTTGAGAAATAGCCGCAGAAAGGCAAGTACTTTCAGAATGGACATCAAATTTTTCAAGAATATCTTTCTTGGAAATGTAAGTGGCAAGATCTACATGAATATTTTCAATCTATTGGATCGTAGAAATCAAAATTATGTTTACGCAGATTCAGGAACGTCAGATGAGACCATCGAACAAGCAAGAGCCGAGGTCATTTCACCATTTGAGCCATTGAGACCAAATACGTTGAAGGATTTTTTCGATCGTCCAGATTGGTATGATGAACCCAGAGAGATACAATTAGGCCTGCAATTATCATGGTGAGATATTCGATCATCGCCTTTGCATGTTCCCTGCTCTTCTCACAATCATTGGAAAGAGGCAATCCTGATTATAGGCGCTGGACCAACATTGATGTCAACAAGGTCAGGACTTCCATCTTAAATTGGGGTATCTCTGGAAGAGCAGGTGGCATACCAGCTCATGTTCCATATGAATGGCCAGTAAATTCAGGCCAAATGTATATTGCCTTGGCAGCTTTGGCTGTAGGTACGGAGGTCATCACAAACGAAGGAGAGGTAAGGCCACTAGTCACCATTCCCTTCCGGTCTGATCAATCTGGTAATTCAATGGCATGGGAACCAGTGCCTGGTTATCTGAATCCGAACTCACAAAAGATCGCCATTAGCGATGATCAGAGTACCTGGCCATCGAATTGGCCTGACAAAGCAGATGATCTGAATGACCCTGGCTGGTCTGGCTCATGGAATGGTTTCTTTGGAAAGAATCAGTTCAATGCACAACAGGAGATCTATTACAAGGTCTCTGATGATAAAAACTATATCCTTGGCAATCCGTATTCACCGGATACGACTGACCTTGACCGTCAGGGAGCTGGATTACTTGCAGGTGTGAGGGTCTTGGAATGGAAACAAATACTGATCGAAGATGTTGTATTCATCCTTCATGAGATCAAGAACGATGGATCTTATGATTATGACAAGGTCTCTTTTTCCATGTGGTTGGCAGATCTGGTAGGTGGAGATGGTGACTCAGGTGATGATACACCTGATTTTGATCTCATCTATGATGTTGCCTGGTCCATGGACAGCGATGGTGTTGGTAACTCTGCATTTGGTTCTGATCCCGTGGGAGTGGTAGCTACTTCTTTCATTGAAACGCCTGGCAATAACATTGATAGGATCGACAATGATGGAGATGGTGAGGATAATGGTCCGATCATCACGGATGGCTTGATCATGGAAGAGATACTTGGAAATGCCATCGATGATAATGGCAATGGACTGATCGATGAAAACCTTACACATGTCCCATTTGGAGACCAGGCTGGCGTTACCTATGCAGATAAGTTGGACAATGACCTTGATGGTGAGCCTAATAGCCCATTGATCGATCAAGAGATGATCAATGGTGCAGCAATGCTCTGGGGTCTATGGCCTCGTTTGGATGATGAGATCCAAGACTCCATCATTCATGTCATAGGCCTAGACAATAATGACCTAGGTCTGCCTTATGCTGATGGGATCGATAATAACGCTGACCCGGAAGATCCCTACCTCCTAGAATATCCAATTGGACTTGGGGCTGATGTCAATGGACCTTTGGTTGATTCCATGATGGTATTGATGGCGTCAGAGGATATCTGGAAACGATATCGTGTACCAAACACGGACATAATCCTATATGATGTAAATATCGAGGATATCGGTAAACCCTATGCTGATGGGATCGATAATGATGGTGATGGTGCGATCGATGAGGGTATCGATGAGGGCATCGATGAGATGATCGATGAATCAAGAGATGACTTCATTGATAATGACGGTGATTGGGAACCATCAGATGATGTTGGGATCAATGGTGACGACTCTGGTGGACTTGAAGCAGGATCTGGTGACCAAATGCCCACCTCAGGATCTGGAACCGGCTTTCCGGGGGAACCAAACATTGATAAGACCGACGTCGCTGAATCAGATCAAATGGGTCTCACTGCCGTGGGTTACGATCCTGCTGGATCGATCCCAATATCCAGTGATGGCTACTTATGGTTGTTCTACATGACCCCTGGAAGTTATTGGCAACCTCCTGCAGGCGGGCAACCACCTGGAGATTACGATCTCTTTGTCACCTCTGGTTTCTTTCCCTTGAGATCGGGTCAGACAGAAAGGATCGCGATGTCAGTTGCACTGGGTAATGATGTTGCAGATGCATTAAGGAATAAGGAAGTAGCCCAAACAACCTACGACTATGATTATCAATTCGCCAAGGCTCCAGACCCTCCAAATGTAACTGCAGTCTCCAGCGATGGGGCTGTTACACTATATTGGGACACGCATGCTGAACAATCAAAGGATCGATACATGGGTGAGATAACAAATAATGTTGACCTCTATGATTTTGAAGGATATAAGATTTATCGATCGACTGATTTTGAATTCAATGATGCCTATACCATAACAGATGGAGAAGGTAACCTGACCTTCTTGGAACCCTATGTTCAAAATGCCGTGAATGCACAATGGGATCTTGCGAATGGCAAATCAGGATGGCATCCAATAGACCTAAATGGTGTCAAATTCTATCTTGGAGATGATACAGGGCTGCAGCATTCCTATGTTGATAATGACGTTGTAAATGGACAACGATACTATTATGCAGTTGTTTCATATGATTATGGTGGAGATCTATCCAATGACATCATTCCGAGTGACTCACCCATGAGACTGAGGGTCAATTCCTTGACAGGTGAGATAGAACTAGGTCCTAATGTGGTAGAGGTGATCCCCTCTCCACCTTCTGCAGGGTATAATGATGCAACATTCACAGGAGATACCATTGATCATGTAAGTGGAACATCCAGTGGTAAAATCTATTACGAGATCATCAACCCCATGGAGATCAAAAATGAGCATAAGTATCAGATCACATTCGCAGATACCATCCTTGCTAATCAGCAAGGGCCAGCCGGCTATGATACGATCACGACAAGATCTTATTTTTTGGTCGATATCACATACCCAGATTCTCCAGATACCCTGATCAATGATGATCATGAACTGAAAATAAGCGATGGACCAGTGGTAGATGGTTTTAGATTAGCATTCGATAATATCAAGGAACTTCGATTCAATGAGGAAAGTTCAAACTGGTCGAGAGATAGTCTATGGTCCTTTAATTTTTTTAGATATGCAACATTCAATGTGGTAGGCACACAATTGCCCTATGATTATCGAATCATCTTCACTGAGGAACAGTCTGATTCTACCATTGATCTATGCATGAGATATCTGCCCAATACGACCAACTGTTTCCCCGGCTATCTACATGAAGGAAAACCTGTTAATTTCTATGTCGAGCGTAGAGAATCCCTTACTGGCAATGACGCAGTGGACTGGGTAAAGATACCCATTGGTTTCATTGATGTGATACCTATTGGTGAACCTGATGGGAATTTCAATGCTGATGGCGAAAGAGAAAGTGACTGGATCGTTTTCATGGACTATGAGGATAACGAAGGCAATCCTCAACCCTCTTGGGCATTTTATTTTAATTTGCACCCAGATGACCCAGAACTCATATACAGCGAGCCAGTTCCTGGAGATACAGCATTCATCATCGTAGAAAAACCATTCTTGACAGAGGATATCTATGAGTTTATCACATTGTCACCCTATATTGATCGTATCGAGGCAAAAAATGATCTGGAGAAGATAAAGGTTGTACCCAACCCCTACTACGCCACAAATGCCTTTGAAGGACAGAATACATTCACATCCGGCAGAGGGCCTAGGGAGATCCAATTCAGAAATCTTCCTCAGGATTGTACCATACGCATATTTACCATCTCAGGTGAACTGGTCAAAACAATACAACACTCATCACAGATCGATTTTGGAACAGGTTCTTGGGATCTTTTGACAAAAGACAATCTCACTGCAGCATATGGCATATATGTATACCATGTAGAGGCAATGGGAATTGGTGAAAAAATTGGAAAACTGGCCATAATCAAATGAGACTAATTAGGACATCCATCTTCGTAATCCTTATCTCTTCTATACTGTTCGCAGTCGACAAGACTGGTACGATGGCAGCAAAGTTCTTGTCCACCAATATTGGCTCTAGGGCAATTGGAATGGGTGGAGCATTTACTGCGGTTGCAAATGATGGCTCGTCCATGTATTGGAATCCAGCAGGAATTGGTTTTAATGGACTAAGTAGATTCTATGTCAATCACTCAAACTGGATCGCAGACATTGCATTTGATTATTTCAGTGTATCTTTTCCTATTGGAAAGAATAGGGTCCTTGGTCTGAACATTACCTCTGTGACCATGGGTGACATGGAGGTCACACGATACGGTAATGAAGATACTGGAGAGACATTTTCAGCATCTGACCATGCATTTGGAATCACCTATGCACTTAATCTCACCGACCGATTCTCAATAGGTCTCAATGGTAAGTTCATTCAAGAAAAGATAGCAAATAACCATGCAAATGGAATCGCACTTGACCTTGGTACCCTCTTCAAAACCCCATATGGTTTTAGGCTAGGTACATCCATAAGCAATTTTGGACCAAAAATGAGGATGACTGGAGATGATCTATTAGTTGCTGTTGACATAGATGAGACCATATACGGCAATAACGAGAGTATCACTGGCTATTTATCAACTGATGAGTTCGATCTTCCTCTTGTCTTGAGAGTTGGCATATCAAATGACCTGTTGATCGGCAAGATGACACGCGTGACTTGGGCATTGGACTCAAATAGCCCCAATGATAATAAAAGCCATGTCAATGCCGGTGTCGAGATCGGTTTAATGAATGATCTTCTTATCCTTCGAAGTGGTGTGAATTCATTATTCCTAGATGACCGTGAGAGTGAGATATCCTATGGTCTAGGCATTAGGTCTCCTATTCTAAAGAGTCAGGAACTATACATCAATTATTGCTTTGAGATACTAAGACACCTTGGTGATACTCATCAAATAAGTTTGGAAATTTCATATTAAATTCAAAAAATTAATTACCTATTATTTTCAAAAACTAGCAAAGGAAGAATCAATGCAAAACATGTTAACTAATTTATTGATGATCGTATTGGTCTCATCAACTGCAAGCGCAAGTGTCACCTTCAACTTGAATACATCTACTGCTCCAGGATTCACGGATACTAGTTCGACCCTGATCATCCGTGGCTCAATGAATGGTTGGGCAGGAAATGATTGGGCGATGTCAAATGTTGGAGGAGACTACTGGGTCTTCACAAGTGATACCCTAAGTGATGGAGAGTATGAATACAAATATGTTGTCATTGATGACATGGGGACTGAAGCATGGGAATCTACTGGCAATCGATCTTTGACAGTTTCTGGAGAAACAGATCTCCCCCAAGACTTCTGGGAAAATGGTACTACACCACCTTATGTTGAGACAGATAGCATTGATGTATGGTTTAGGGTTAGTACAGCAGGGATCATAGGTTATGATGGTGATACCATGTTTGTTGGAGGATACATGAATAGTTGGAATGGTGAACCTCTTGAGCAAGAGGGCGACACGGAGTTCTGGTCAAGACAATATTCTTTCGACCCAGAAGGTGAATTGGTCGCATATAAATTTCAACATGGACTCGGTGGCTGGGAGAGTATTGGGAATAGGACAGCAGACCTCACCTCGGATACAACACTAAGTTGGGTATATTGGGATAATATTCCACCTACCGATGTTGAGGTTGTCTATACTAATGTCACTTTGACCGTCGTAGATGAAGGCCTTTCATTTCAAGATGTACGATTTAAAGGTCAATTCTCAAACTGGAGTCTTATCCAAGGGTATGATGATGGAACCAATGGTGACCAGACCGCCAATGATGGTGTCTGGACAACTGTCCTAGATAGTGTCGTCGGACCCAATTCATACGAGTGGGGTGCTGTTGAATGTGATAGTTCTTGCGATGAAGGTGGCAATGGGATATGGCTATTAAACTTGATCGGTGAACCAAACCAAGAGTTTTCGGTTGAAGAGGATGGCTCTTTAACAGGTTCAACAAGTTTCACAATTCCCTATCTTGGAGATGAGATAACAAAGACCGTCATATTCTCCGTTGACATGACCGAGTGGCTTGATGAGGACGACCCCACAGGCATGCCTGTTTTTAGCGTAGCTAGGGGTGACCAAATGCAAGTGAGAGGTGCATTCAATGGTTGGAATTGTGATGAACCAGCAGACTGTGAGATGACCCGCACACCTGGTACAAACATTTTTAGCCTTGCAACAAGCGTAACAGGATATCCTAGT
>Ga0208766_1001601_pt1 | contig 12089 bp, 11 predicted proteins | sample ETN01SmetaG_3_FD_185792 | JGI IMG/M metagenome (GOLD analysis project Ga0208766, IMG submission 185792) | Marine microbial and viral communities from oxygen minimum zone, Eastern Pacific Ocean - ETNP2014F12-01SV263 (SPAdes) (version 2) | ecosystem: Environmental > Aquatic > Marine > Oceanic ...
ATTCGCTTTGTTGAGGGGTCAGTAACTGAGCATGAATTAGATATAGCTAATTCTCAGCTACGTCAAATCTTAAAGAATTTAGGTTTAGGTATTTTGCTAATCCTTCCTTTTAGTCCAATTACTCTTCCATACATTTTTACCAAAGCCAAAGAGTTAAATATTGATTTAATTCCAAATTGGTATAAGTCTTTAAGTAATGACGACGATCGTTTAGAATAACTCGTTACTAATTTTGGAGTATAAACATGAAAACAGCGGTTATCGTCGATAGCGTAAGAACTGGTCTTGCTAAATCACATCGCGGAGGCTTCAACATGACTCGTCCAGACGACATGTTGGCTCACATTATTAATGCTATGTTGGATAGAAATCCCAATTTGTCACCTGAAGTGGTTGAAGATGTCATTATGGGTTGTGGAAATCCTGAAGGCGCAATGGGGCATAATATTGGTCGAAATGCTGCGGTCTTATCTAACCTTCCACTCACAGTAGGTGGTACAACTGTTAATCGTTATTGCTCTTCTGGATTACAATCAATTTCCATGGCTGCAAGTCAGGTGATGGCAGGGTGTTATGACACAGTTATTGCTGGGGGTGTAGAGCAGATCACCATGCTTTCAGGCAAGCAAAATATGGATGGTTTTGTTAATGAAAAGTTAGCTGAGAGTCATCCTGGTATTTACCACCCAATGGGAATTACTGCTGAATGTGTTGCTAACAGATACAACGTTTCAAGAGAGGCTCAAGATGAAATCGCTTTTGAAAGCCAAAGAAGAACAGCAGCCGCACAGGAAGCCGGTAAGTTTGTTGATGAGATCATTCCAATGGATACAAAGATGATGCTGATGAACAAAGAAACTGGTGAATCTAAAGAAGTTGATTGCACAGTAGACAAAGATGAGTGCAATAGACCTGGAACAACTTTAGAAGGTTTGGCAGCATTGAAGCCAGTCTTTGATCCTGAGAATGGTTCAGTTACTGCTGGTAACTCTTCTCAGCTTTCAGATGGCGCTTCAGTAACGCTCGTTATGAGCGAAGAAAAAGCTCTTGAGCTGGGCTTAAAACCAATGGCTTACTTTAGAGGGTTTACAACAATGGGCTGTGAACCAGATGAAATGGGAATCGGACCAGTATTTTCTGTACCTAAACTTTTAAAATCTCATAACATGAGCGTTGATGATATTGATCTTTGGGAGCTGAATGAAGCTTTTGCAGTTCAAGTTGCATATTGTCGTGATCAACTAGGCATCTCAATGGATAAACTTAATGTAAATGGTGGTTCAATTTCAATTGGACATCCCTTTGGCATGACAGGATCCAGACAAGTTGGCCATATTGTTCGTGAGCTAAATAACCAAGATAAGCAATTTGGTATTGTAACCATGTGCGTTGGTGGTGGAATGGGCGCAACTGGCTTATTTGAAAGATACCCAAGTTAATATAAGTTCAGAATTCTCAATCATTAAGAAGTACCTATCAGGCATAGGTGCTTCTTATTTTACAACCAATGGAATTAATCTTGCAGGTGGTGATGACTGTGCTGTAATTGCAGCCAATTCAAAATTACTCATCAGCACCGATACTTCTGTAGCTGGTGTACATTTTTTAAAATCTATGTCTGCGGAATCAATTGCGTATAGATCTGTTGCAACCGCATTAAGTGATATAGCAGCAATGGGTGGTAACCCAGTAGCCTTTAGTCTTTCTTTGGTAATGCCAAAATTTAATTCAGACTGGATGAAAGCTTTCAAAAAAGGGCTGCAAAAAATTTCTAAGGAATTTAAGTTTCCATTGATTGGTGGAGATCTAGCAAAAGGTCCTTTGCAGATCAGCGTAACAGTATTGGGCAAACCGGAGAAAAAAACCTTGTTGAGATCTAACGCTCAATCTGGCGATCTATTATGTTTATCTGGCGCTCTAGGATTTGGATATATTGGGTTGAAAGAATACAAAAGAAGTGGCGAACTAAATAGTAAAACAAAACCTTATTTATTTCCTTCTGCGCAGATAACCTATGGACGAATGATTGCGAACATTGCGTCTTCTGCTATCGATATCTCTGATGGAATTGTTCAAGATCTTTCTCATTTAACTTTAAGTTCAGGAGTTGGATGTAATCTTGATTTAGATCAAGTGCCTGTAGCTGATAAACAATATACCAAGCAATGCTTAGAATTTGGAGATGACTATCAACTGTTATTTACAGTACCTCCAAAAAAATTATTATCTCTTCAAGCTAAACTCAATTCCAGCAAAAAAAAATGTCATACTATTGGCGTTATGGGCGGTAAAAAATTAATACTAACTAATAATAAGGGTTCAATAAAAAATTGGGATCATTTTCAGTAGGATGGATTTTCCCAATTTAAAAAAACCTTCCCATCTTTTTGCTACATGGTTTGGGGTAGGTTTATTGCGACCAGCGCCTGGGACTTGGGGGAGTTTAGCCGCTATACTCATTTGGTACTTCGCAGAGTTTTTGCACTCAACAACTCATATCATTTTACCAATCTTTATCTTATTTTCTTGGCTGGTTTGTTCTCAAGCAGCAAAAGACAGCGATTCTAAAGATCACTCAGCAATTGTGATCGATGAAGTAGCAGGAATGCTTGTAACTGTTTCTTTTGTTTCTCATGGAATCGTGACCTATCTATGCGCTTTTTTACTTTTTAGATTATTTGATATCTGGAAGCCTTGGCCAATTTCTTGGGCAGACAAAAATATACAAGGAGGTCTTGGTATTCTTCTTGATGATTTAATAGCAGGATTATTTGCTGGTGGTATAATTTATACAATTTTAATCCTAATTTAAATCCATTGAATAGTTGCAAGTTTGTATCTGAATCCGCATTGCCGACAAAGTTTGGTGATTTTACTATTTCAGCCTTTGAAGAACCCAATGGTAAAGATCATATAGCGTTAACCATTGGTAATATTCATAATCAAGATGCGGTTATGTGTAGGGTTCATTCTGAATGTTTAACTGGAGATGCTTTGCATAGCCTAAGGTGTGATTGTGGCCCTCAATTACAATCAGCACTAAAAATGTTAGCTGAAAATAAATCTGGGATTCTCTTATATTTAAGACAAGAGGGCAGAGGTATAGGCTTGGTTAATAAAATCCGAGCATATGCTTTGCAAGATCAAGGTCACGATACTGTTGAGGCTAATGAGTTGTTGGGTTTTCCAGCAGATTTAAGAGAATATAATATTTGCTTGGATATAATGCAGCATTTTAATATTACTTCAGTAAACCTCTTAACAAATAATCCAAAAAAAGTAGATGCCCTAGAAGAGGTTGGTATCAAGGTTGTGAAAAGGACCTCTCTTCATGAAGGCGCCAATGAAAAGAATCAAAACTATCTCGATACCAAAAGAGATAAGATGGGACACTTAAGATAAGCAGTCTTTTACTTTAGTCAGAATTCCTTTTTTATCCAGACCAGCCATCTCAAGCATCTCTGCTCGACTTGCATGCTCAATAAATTGATCTGGGATGCCGCATATGATGATTTGCTGTTTCATTTTATTCTCCTGAGCCCATTCACTGACTGCTGAGCCTGCGCCCCCAGACATGGCTCCATCCTCGATAGTGACTATCACTTTTTTATCATGAGAATGTTTAGCAATTAATTCTTTATCCAACGGCTTGACAAATCTCATATCTAATAATGTAGCATTTAGTTCTTGAGCCACCCCCTCTGCAGTTTTTATCAATGCTCCAAAATTCAGTATGAGCATGTCTGATTTTTTGATGCTCATGACTCTACCTTTACCAATTTCGACAGGACTTAGCTCAAGCTCTATGGAAGAGTTAATTCCACCACCTCTTGGATACCTTACGGCAGCAGGACCATTATGCATAAAACCAGTGGTTAGTAATTTTCTTGCCTCATTTTCATCTGCTGGTACTGCAACAATCATATTTGGAATGCACCTAAGATATGTAAGGTCATAATTACCAGAGTGAGTGGGACCATCCTCACCAACCAATCCAGCTCGGTCAATTGCAAACAGCACATTAAGATTTTGCAATGCTACATCATGGATTAATTGATCATAAGCTCGCTGAAGAAAGGTTGAATAGATTGCGACAACAGGTTTTTTTTCTTCACATGCCATTCCCGCAGCGAGAGTCACAGCATGTTGTTCAGCAATAGCAACATCAAAGAATCTTTCAGGAAAATCTCTGCTGAAATTTACCAGCCCCGAGCCTTCACGCATGGCAGGAGTAATTGCCATTAAGTCTTTATCTTCATTGGCCATGTCAACAATCCATTGTCCAAAAACATCTTGATATTTCGGTCCATTCTTTTTCTTGGATGCATCCAATGGCTTTATTTTTCCGATGGCATGAAAGCCTATTCTGTCTGCTTCTGCGGGATCCAATCCAGCGCCTTTTTTTGTAATTACATGTAAAAACTGTGGGCCATCGAAGTCCTTTAAATTACCTATAACCGTCATCAATTCATTAATGTCATGACCATCGATTGGGCCGATATAATTTAGACCCAATTCTTCGAAGATGCTTCCTGGAGCAACCATGGCTTTCATTTGAGTTTCCACTTTTCTTGCTATGTGATGAGCTTGAGGAAGATTCTCTAAAAAACTTTTTCCACTTTTTCTTATTCCTTTGTAGACCTTTGATGCCCAAATTCTTGAAAAATAATTATTTAATCCACCAACATTTTCTGAGATAGACATGTCATTATCATTCAGAATGATTAACATATTTGGTTTAATATGGCCCGTATGAGCCAAACCTTCGAATGCCATTCCGGCTGTCATAGCTCCATCACCAATAACGGCAACAACTTTTTTATTTGTATCATGACTTGCGATCGCCATGCCAAGTGCAGCACTAATTGATGTGCTGGAGTGACCAACTCCAAAAGCATCGTATGGGCTCTCTTCTCGATTTGGAAATGGAGCTAATCCATCTTTATGACGAATTGAAGTAAGAGCATCCTTTCTTCCGGTTAGGATTTTATGAGGATAGGCTTGGTGGCCTACATCCCAAATTATTTTGTCATCAGGTGTATCGTATAGGTACTGCAAGACAATTGTTAGCTCTACTACTCCTAGGCCTCCACCAAGATGACCGCCGCTCTGACCAACACTGTATAGCATATGAGCTCGAACATCATCAGCCAATGTTTTGAGTTCTACGGCAGTTAAATTTTTTATATCCTCAGGCAAATTTATCTTATCTAAAATAGGTGTTTTAGGAGGCTTTGATGGAATTTCAGAGAAAATTTTCATCTTAACTTTTTCTTTCAACCATAAATTTAGCCAATTCAAGTAACTCAACAACCTCATCTTTATGGAATGAACTCTCTAATTTAGAAATACATGCATCTGATAAAGCATGAGCTTGATCAAGGGATGATTGTTTACCAAAAGTATTTACATAGGTTAGTTTTTCATTCACCAAGTCTGACTGATTGCTTTTCCCAAGTGTGCTTGAATCTGAAGATGCCTCCAACACATCATCGATAATCTGAAAAGCAAGACCAAGATCTTTACCAACCTCATCTAAAACTATTAGTTGATTTTTTTGTTTTTCATTTCCCAGATGAGGCATAGTTATTGCAACTCTGATCAACCTTCCTGTTTTCAGCTCATGAATTTTTTTAATATCATGGTATTCATTTTTCTCAGCGTCCAAATCATATTGCTGGCCTAAAATCATGCCTTCGTGTCCGCATGCGCTTGAAAGGGCTTTGATTGATGAAATTTTTTGTGATTGAGTTATGTTAGGCGATGAAGCAATATTCTCATAAGCCAAAGCTTGTAGCGCATCTCCAGTTAAAATAGCTGTAGCCTCATTAAATTTAATATGGTTTGAAGCTTGCCCTCTTCTCATCTCATCATTATCCATTGAAGGCAGGTCATCATGAATTAAAGAGTAGGTGTGCATGAGCTCAATGCTAGCAGCCATATCAATTAATGCTGAATTAGAAATTTCTTTATTTAGATTACCGGAAGCAAAAATTAATCCAGCTCGTATACATTTACTATCGACCAAAGCTGAATATCGCATGGAGGAAGCTATCTTGTTTGTATCTGGAACCAGTGCATCTATTCGACTGGATACCTTCTCTTTGCATTCAGATAGAAAGCTTAAAGACATAGATCTAATCTTAGCTATCCAGATCTACTGAATCGCCACTATCTAAAAGTTTTTTTACTTTTAACTCAGCTACAGAAAGCTGTTTCTGACATTCCTTAACCAAACCAATTCCTTCTTCAAAAGACTTAACACTATCTTCTAAGCTGATGTCTCCGTCTTCAAGCTTGGCAACAATTTGCTCAAGTTTTTTTAGAGATGATTCAAAATTTACTGTATCTTTTTTTGTCATGCTTTATTGTAACCGATGCTATTTTTTTGAGCACTTAACTTGCTGTTTTAAATAGACCAAATCTATTTTGAAGCCATGCTTTGATTCTTGATGGAAGTATTAGTGCGGCTGGGGTAAAAATTAAGGTTAACACTGTGCTAAATGAGAGTCCAAAAACGATTGATGAGGCTAATAATGTCCACCACTCTACAACACGACTGCCTATTAATATTTCTCTAGACAATACGTCAATGCTTACACCAACAGCAAGCGGAAGAAGACCAAAGATGGTTGTTGTGGTTGTTAATAGAATCGGTCTAAGACGCTGCTTGCAAGCTTTCATAATCACGTCTTCTTTTGAAAGATTTGGGAACTCTCCAATTAATCTATTAAAAGTATCAATAAGAACAATATTATTATTTACAACTATTCCTGATAACGCAACAATTGCAATTCCATTCATCGTGGTGCTAAATGGCTTACCCATGACCATCAAGCCTATTAAAACACCTACCACCGACATAAATACCGCACTTAATACGAGTATTGATTGATAAAAGCTATTAAATTGAGTTACTAGTAAGATTAGCATGAGAGCCAGAGCAGTCATGGCTGCGCCGCTTAAAAATGCTGTGACTTCCTCGGTTTCTTCTTGTTGGCCCCTAAATTGAGTTGAAATATCAGAGCCAAAGTCTTGAGTTTCTAGCCAAGCTCCGATTTCAGTTACTTTATCAGATACAAGATATCCAGTATCAGTCGCAATTCCTATCTCATGGAAAAATTTACCATTCCTTCTTACAACAGATTGACGGTTTGGTGCAGGCACTAGCTTTATAAAGGTGCTGATTGGAATAAGGCCATTAATTGAATTCACCTTAAGATCTTTTATGCCACTCAATGATCTAAGTTCAGTATCAAATCTTGCTCTGATTTCAATTTCATCTTTTGAATCATCTGGCCTGTACTCTCCAACCTTGAAACCATTGGTTAGCATTTGAACTAATGCACCTATATCCATCATGCTCACACCAAGTTGAGCAGCTTTTTGTTTGTCTACTTCAACCTTCCACTCAATTAATGGGTGAGGCAGTGTTGTATTTATATTTGTAAGCCCGACGACATCCTCTTGCAAATATTTTTCAATTCTTTGAGTTGTTTGCGCAACCTGATCTTCATTGTTTCCAAAAATACCGAGTTCTATAGGTGAGCTAAAGCCAGGACCTCCTTCTTCTGGAGTAATTTCAACAATGATTCCTGGTAGGTTAGAAACAGCTGCTTCAACATTTTTAATAATCTCATCTCCGGTTAACTCTCCGTCATTTGTCATTCCTACTTCAAGAAAGCCCCTAGACATGGTGTCTCCTCCTGAGTTAAACCATTGAGAGCCAGTTGTAAGATATAGGTTTTCAACGCCACGCACTTCAGATATGGAAGACTCAACTTTTTCCATAATCTCTTTCGATTCAAGTGCTGAGAAGTTCCCTCGAGCTCGAATATTTATTTGCGCTGCAAAAGGATCCACGTCAGCAAAATAAATGGTGCCTTTGCCAAAGTTTCCATACATCGCATATCCAAAGAACCAAAGAAGCATCAACACAGCAATTAGGGTTTCGCCAGGATTTTTAACAAATGTTTTTAGCCATTTTCCATAAAAAGTAGAAATTTTATCGAATACAATTTCTCCAGTTTGTTCATTTTCGCCAGATACTAAAGTAGATCTTCTTTGCCCAAATATTGAACCTATGACAGGAGTTACGATCATTGCGTAAACAAGAGATGCAGTCAAAACAATAAAAACTGTTACAGGAAGATAGCGCATAAATTGACCAGTGAATCCTGGCCAAAAAATTAAAGGTATAAAAGCCGCAATGGTGGTGGCTGTAGATGAAAGAATCGGATAAAACATTCTTTTAGAGGCCAGTCGATATGCCTCAAGTCTATTTAAACCCTCAGAAATTTTTCTATCGGCATACTCAGTTACTACTATTGAACCATCGATCAACATTCCCAACCCAAGAAGAAGACCCATCATAACTAGAAAGTTAAACTCAATTCCTACAACTTTTAAAATAATAAAAGTTAAGAGAAAACAAAAAGGGATCGAGAGACCAACCAACATTCCAACCCTTACTCCCATGCTTGCAATAACCAATACCATAACTAAGAAAATGGCTGTAATAATATTTCCTTCCAGTTCCGAAATCATCATTTCTGCCCAGACAGTTTGATCATTCGTTTTTACTATCGAAAGATTGGGGGGCAAGGTTTCTTGAAAGTTAGACACTACTTTTAAAATTTCGGTTTTAGCATCAATTGCATTTGCACCTACTCTAATTCTAATTTCAAGTGTTATTGCATCCTCACCATTAACTTTTGCAAAAGAAGAGTAATCTTTAAACGTTCTTTTAATTTCCCCAATATCGCTTAAGGTTACAACTGCATCGCGAGTAACTTTAATTGGAATGTTGTAAACATCTTCTGCAGTTTCGAAAATTCCCGGCACTTCGATATTAAACTTGCCTGAGCCCGTATCTTGAGCTCCACCTGGGATAATCAAATTATTGCTTGAAATAGCGTTATAGAGTTGGTTTAAGGTAATTCCATAGGTTTCCATTTTGGATTTATCTATAATTCCGACAAGAACCTCTTGCGGAACTCCCTCAAGATCTGCGGCAAGCACTTCGCCGATAGATTCCAATTTATCTTGAAGCTCTCTTGCTATGAACACTTTTTGTCTTAATGACGCTGACCCAATAAGACTCAAATTCATCACTGGAAACATAGCAAAGGAATATTCTCTGATTTGAGGGTCTTCTGCTTCTCTTGGAAGCTCAAATTTAACTTCCTCCACTGCTTGCTTAATATCTCTTAGAGCCGTATCTATGCTGTAGCCAACCTCGAACTCTGCAACTATTCGCGCGTAACTTAATCTAGCCGATGAGGAGAGCTCTTTTACACCAGGAACGCTTCTCAATCTAGTTTCTAAAGGTCTCGCAATTAGTCTTGAGGCATCTTCTGGAGAAGCGCCGTCTAAAAATACTGATACGCTAACTAGAGGTAATTGGATGTTTGGTTCAGATGCCACGCCAAGAGAAGATCGTGCGATCGATCCAGCAACAATAACAAGTAAAGCTAGGGCAAGGGTAGTTCTTGCTTTTGATAAAGCAAAATCTACAATTTTAGTCATGCATCAGACAGGAAAGTTGTTTGTACCTTCTCGCCATTTTTTACAAATCCCTGACCAAGCACAATAAGCTTTGAAAGGTTTGGAATTCCTGTAACCCATATTCCATCATTAGTATCTTCAATAATATTGATTGGCAAAAATTTAACTTCATCGTTATCATTGACAACTCTGACTCCAAGGTCACCTTCATCTGATAACAGCAAAATAGATGGCGATATTTTATTTGCAAGCACCTTATTGGTTTGAATGGTCATTGTTCCAGTAATTCCATCTCTTATCTTGCCACTAGCATTAGAGACTTTTGCTTCGACTCTAAAGGTACGAGTAGAAGCCGATGCACTTTTTGATACAAAACTTAATTTGCTTTTGATAACCTCTCCTGTAACAAGTTCAATTGAAACTTTTTGCTCATTGATCACTTTTTTAATTTCTCTTTCAGGAACCTCAGCAATAAAAGTAATAGGATCCAATTCAATTATTACGGCGCATGTTTGACCTTTGCTTAAATAATTACCAGGCTTAACAATTCTTTCAATATAACCCCTGAATGGTGCTTTTACTTCTGTTCTATTGAGCTCAACGACGCCCAGTCTGCAGAGCACTTGGTCTTTTTCAACCCAGTCACCCTGTAAGACATTATTTGGCATAACTTCTCCTGAGGTTTTAGCTAAAATATTTACTCTTTTCTCAGAAGTGGCTGAAGAATTTAATTTAATTGAAGGCGAAAAGAATGCAGATTGACTTTCAGCAATAACAACCGAGGATAATTTATTATTTGCCTTTTCTGCTAATTTTACGTCTTCCACAAATTGACCAGAAATCATCCAAGCTATTACTGGAATTAAAATATATAGAGAAATCCTGACGTTTTTTGACATTTCTTATTTTGTATAATTTTTACGCTATTTTTATTTCGACAAGCGGGGTGGATTATAGTTCATCTTTTTTGTAAAGTACACTTTACATTTTAGATGTTGTGTTTTTTTCTAAGCTTTTCCAATAAATCTATATCTAAAGGCTCCAAGGCATCTAATTGTTCTTTAGGTACAACTTTAAATTCTTTTCCAGATTTCATTTCTTTGACCAGGCGCATATAGGTTTTTGAAAAAGCTTGAAAAGTATTATTATTTTGAGAATTAATTAAATCCCAGCCAAGCTCTCTTCCTGCCCAATAAATAATGGGGTGAGTCCAAGGAAAGCTTTGCCTTGGTGATGAAGATTTCTGAGCTTCAACAAATGCCTCTTGCGGAGTTGGAATATTTATTGAACCCATTGATCCTGAGCATGCTTTAAGGACTTCCGTAAGAGTTGGGAGATAATCATTTGATTGAATCACCGTTTCAACTGCAGCATTGATGCATTCAGCTGGATATTGCTTTAAGCTTCCTGCCCAAAGCTTTTTTGCTTCTTTGAGCCTGTGATCAGTCCCAAAGACTTTATAAAATTGATAATGATAGGAAAGCTCCAGCTTTAAAAAAAGATTATCAATTGCTTCAATAAAGCTTCTTCGTTCAGAGTTCGAGATTTTCTGCCCAGGAGTCATCTTTTGTTCTGTCTGTGAACTTTTGAGAAAACTCTCCTGGTTCATTATGTCTGTAAGTTTTTTTGTCATTTTTTTCTTCATAAGAACCGATCAACTCTTTGCGTTTAACAAAATCTACAAATTTTGAGTTCCAAGACCTCAGAGCGGTTCCATTTTCTTTCCAGTAGAGTATAAACTCCTTCAAGTGTTTTAATGCATCATTTTTTGAAACATTGGCTAATTCTAAAATATCAAAAGCATCAGAAGAAGGCGTCCAGCTCTCATCAATGCAGACAGGCAAACCCTTATTTTCGGAGTTCTCTTTGACCCACTCTCTGCGAATAAAATCTACAAATAATACATTCCAGTTATCTCTGACTTGATTTTTTTCCAGCCAATACATTTTGAACTCATTTACTTTGCTTTCAATAAATTCTTGATTAATCTTGCCCATGCCCAAGACTTCAAATGCTTGAATAGAGGGGGCCCAAGAGTAATCAAGCTTTCTTTTGCCTGCATTTATATTATTGGAAGGTAGCTTTAAGGAATAAAGATTTTTATTTCGAGAAGCCTCACTTTTTTTGGAGACAGCTTCTGAGGGGATTAGTTTTAAATCAATTAATCTTCTTATATGTTTAAGGATTTCCTGACTCTCTAAAAAGGGAATTTTTTCTTTAAGGCTCGTTGATATTTCGCTTGGTGAAGATGAGTCAGTTTTAATTGTTTTAGCAGCGGCTAGAACAACAGCACACTCAATTCCCAGTGTTTCAGCTTCTTGAATGGAAAAAGTAAATAAGTCTTCTTTCAATTATCCTCGCCTCTTTTGTACAGCTTCGCTGATTACGTTAAGGCAATTAAGAGTGTCATCCCAATTCATGCATGCATCTGTAATACTTTGACCGTAAGTGAGACTTTCTGTGATACTTTGATTGCCCTCAACTAAATGACTTTCGAGCATCAAACCTCTTAAACTTTGATTGCCTGCTGAAATTTGTGAAGCCAAATCATTTACAACATCAATTTGCTTTTTAAACTGTTT
>Ga0208766_1001609_pt1 | contig 12070 bp, 11 predicted proteins | sample ETN01SmetaG_3_FD_185792 | JGI IMG/M metagenome (GOLD analysis project Ga0208766, IMG submission 185792) | Marine microbial and viral communities from oxygen minimum zone, Eastern Pacific Ocean - ETNP2014F12-01SV263 (SPAdes) (version 2) | ecosystem: Environmental > Aquatic > Marine > Oceanic ...
TCGCCGCACAGTGGATCGTGCCCGCAAGATCGAGAAGTTCCTATCCCAGCCTTTCTTTGTCGCCGAGATTTTCACCGGCATGTCTGGCAAATACGTCAAACTGGAAGAAACCATCGCCGGCTTCAACATGATCCTGGCCGGTGAACTTGACCATCTACCTGAGCAAGCCTTTTACCTGGTTGGCAACATCGATGAGGTAAAAGCTAAAGCCGAAAAGATGGCTTCAGAAGCAAAGGGTTGAAACCCTGCGGGGTGAGAGGCATCTCCCCGCTAATCACTTTCACTCCCATTCCGTTTCTTTCTATCAAACCCAAGCCCCCGAACCATGTCTCTCACCCTGCGCGTGCTGTCACCTGACCAGAGCGTCTTCGACGGCACAGCTGAAGAGGTGATTCTTCCCAGCACCACAGGCCTAATCGGCATCCTGCCTGGCCACATTTCGCTCGTAACAGCCCTAGACACCGGAGTGATGCGTGTTCGAGCTAATGGGGACTGGAACTCCATTGCCCTAATGGGTGGATTCGCCGAAGTTGAAGCAGACGATGTCACCGTATTGGTGAATGGTGCTGAACTCGGCAGCAGCATTGATGCAACCACTGCCGAAGCAGAACTGGAAAAGGCCAAAGCCGAAGTAAGCCAAATGGAAGGGCAGGCACCCTCGCCCGAAAAAATAAAGGCACAACAGAAATTCACTCGCGCCCGGGCACGAGTTCAAGCCACTAAGTAAGCAAATAAATCGGCAGCAGCTGAGGAAGTTGAATTGACTCTGCAGCTCTTACTCGACAGCGCAGATCCGATGGCCTGGCAAAGATGGTTTCCCACAGGCATTTTTGCTGGCATCACAACCAATCCCACCCTGCTAAGAAGAGCCGATCAACCCTGCCAGCTTGATCATCTCAAACGTTTGGCTCTCAAAGCCGAACAACTTGGATGTAGAGAACTACATCTACAAGCTTGGGGCAAAAATGCCAACGAGCTGAGCGAATGTGGCACCGCCTTGGCCCAATTAACGACTACAGCCCTAACCATTCAGATCAAACTGCCAATTACCCAAACAGGAAGCCAAGCGGCGCAAAAGCTCATCGCCGCAGAAATACCCATAACATTCACCGCCTGTTATGAGCCCCCCCAGGTGCTAATCGCTGCGGCCCTAGGCGCAAAATACATCGCCCCTTACTTAGGACGCATTAACGACCAAGGAGGCGATGGCTATGCCGAGCTAGTGGCAATGCAACGAGCCCTAGACGGAGTAAAAAGCAGCTGCAGACTTCTTGTCGCCAGCCTGCGCCAAAAACGTGATCTAAGTGATCTTGCAGCAGCAGGAATCAACAGCTTCACGATCAGCCCTGCCCTCGCTGACGAGCTATTTAACGTAACTGCCACCCTGGAAGCAAGCGAAGACTTTGAGAAGGACGCAAGAAGGCTCTAAGCAGCCTCCACCACTCACTACCACCTCCTCCTTGCTTTGGTGAGATTCAGGCTGTACCGCAGAAGGTCACGTCGGGGAACTTGAGCTTGGCTTCCTCAAGACTCTTGCCCTTGCCTTCTTCCTGCCAATAGTTGATCACTTCCGTGGCCTTGTTGAGCACCTCAACGCGCTCGTTATCAGTAATCCAGCTTTTGCCTTCTAGCTCACCTTTAAGGGTTTCCCAGGCATCTTCGCGCGGCCAAAAGAAGTAAGCAGTAAGAGGGCTGGGTCCACCACCAACGATCTGATCAACGGCCAGAGCAACGTTGTCTGGCAGCCAAAGAATCTTCAACAAAAAGCGACCCTCATCAGCCTTTGGGGTGTAACCAGAAGGCACACCATCAGCATCGATAGTTGCGGTCGCAAGGGCAGCACTACCACCACGCATCACAGGGCGACCTTCTTTAGGCTCCTGCTCATCGCCAGCTTCCTTGGGCTGCTCTTGCTTGGCAACGGCTTCCGCGGTCTCTGGGGTGACCTCTGGGGCTGCCTCAGCCACTGCAGCTGCTGTAGTCGCGACCTCCTGGTCGGCGGCAGCACCTTCGGAAACCGTCATGCTCTCTGCGCTCAAGGAATCTAAACAAACAACTAACCTACCAGTCGCACAGCACTTTTGAGCCCCTGAACCTGCAAGGCCTACTGCTATTCGACATCGACGGCGTAATCCGAGATGTAGCAGCAAGCTACCGCCGTGCCATCCAGGAGACTGTGCATCACTTCAGCGGCTGGTGTCCTCCAGTCGCTGTTATCGACGCGCTCAAATCAGAAGGCAGCTGGAATAACGACTGGGACGCCAGCCTGGAACTACTACGCCGTCATCAAAAAGGCCATGATCAAGCATTGGAACTACCCAAGCGCGAGCAGCTCATAGAGGTATTCAGTCGCTTTTATTTCGGTGGTGATCCAGATGGAGACCCCAGCCATTGGCAGGGCTTTATCCGCAACGAACCGCTATTAGTCCAGCGATCATTCTTTGAAGAGCTGAGTCTGAATGGCTTGGCGTGGGGTTTTGTTAGCGGTGCTGAGCCCCCTTCTGCTCGTTTTGTGCTGGAACAACGCTTGGGTCTAAAAAATCCAGCCTTGATCGCCATGGGTGATGCACCTGACAAACCTGATCCCACAGGCCTAATGCAGTTGGCCAGCCAACTCGCTGGCAGAACATTGGGGGAAGGAGCTCCACCAATCGCCTACCTCGGCGACACCGTGGCAGATGTAAAAACAGTGATAAACGCCCGCCATCAACTGCCAAATCAGCAGTTCATCAGCCTTGCTGTTGCTCCACCACATCTACAAAGCAATGATCGCCTTAAGGCGCGAAACAACTACGAGCAGCAATTGCTACTTGCTGGTGCTGATGCCCTAATCCCCAAGACAGAATCGGTGCAATCTCATCTACTCAATTGGCTTAATAACAAACACCATCAAAACTGACAGCAACAACTCCCCATCCCCTAATTAAATACTGCTATCTGCATGGGCGCGCAGTGCCCAGCTGCACCACCATGCCAACCGCTGTCGCGCCGTTACCGAGAAACGACACTGAAAAGCCAGCCACTGTCTGCGTACAGCTAACCATCGCTGCCACTTCTGCCTCAAACGGAGCCAATGAACCGGGCCGCTGGTATTGGCAGCATGACGACGGTGTTGCAGCAAAGCCTCAGGCAACTCCAGCAAACCATTGGCATGCCGTGCCACCAAGGCAAGCCACCAGTCGTACTGCACCACCTGCTCAGGTATCGGCAACGCCTGCTTCAAGCAGGCCTGATTAAGCAACATCGTGCAGCCCGTGACTCGAGGGCCTACCGCCAGTGCCGCCAATCCAGGACACGCCTTACCCACACCATGCCAATCCCAAAGGGAAAAATGAAGAGGCATTCCCTGAGCATCAATCAGGGTTGCATCCGAATGCAGCAGCATTGCAGGCTGCTTACCACAGCAACCACGCCGCAACTCCTCAGCCTGCAGAACTACCATCCCCCGCTCCAAACGCTCTGGCTCCCAGACATCATCTTGATCCGCTACGGCCACATAAGCCGCCTGCGTCGTCGCCAATAGCGCCGCGAAACTGCCACAACAACCCAATCGCAAGCCATCTGGGGGTAACAACTGCAGCCAGCCCGCAGTGGTCTCCGACCAGGACTTCAGCAACTCAATAGTGCCGTCGCTGGAGCCATCATCACGCACAAGTAGACGATCAGGCCGCCATGTCTGCGCCTCGATGCTGATCAGCTGCTGCTGCAGATAAGCAGCGCCATTAAAGGTAGCCATCACCACCTCCAGAGTGGGCCGCTGACTCACCACCAACGCAAACCCCACTTGCGGAAATAGAGCCAGGCACTGTGTAGGTTCACCATGGTGAGCCAAAAACTGGTGTAGCTGCCACGGCCCCAGTGATGCATCACCTCTGCCACCGGTAGATGCACCGTGCGCCCATGCCGGCCGAGGCGACGGGTGATATCAGCATCTTCAAAGTAGAGAAAAAAACGCGGATCAAAACCCTGCTCAAGTACCACTGCCCAACCCCGCATCAGCAAGCAACAGCCGCTCAGGTATGACGTGGTGAACACGCTGGCATAGTCGTGATCGCGCATCGTGAACCAACTGTCGTAACGCTTGAGCAGACTGGGCTTACACCACTTCGGGATCACACGCCGGCTAAACAATGCCAACAGAGTTGGATTGCGCTTGCAGAGATATTGCATACGGCCATTAGGGAAACGCAGGGTTGGTGCAGCTGCAGTCACATCGGGATGGGCTTCCATCCAAGCCACCAAACTCTCCATCGCCCCCATCGACCACGACAAATCAGTGTTCAATACCGCCACCAACGGCGGCGGCTCAGCATGACTGGCTAACCAAGCCTGCCAAAGCTGATTGAAACTCCGCCCGTAACCAGGGTTCTGCTGCTGCACCAAGGTGATCGCCGCCCCTGACAGCAGGGCTTCGGCAGGCTCACCAGGGCAATGGTCATTGATCACCACCCCATACACCACCCCTGGAGGCAAATCCTGCAGACACTGCTGCAAACGGATCACATGCTCTAGTGGAGGGCGATGGGCGACCACCACCAGCAGAGCACGCTCAGCGCATGGTGCGGACGGCATCGAGGCTCTGGGTAAACCGGCTAAACAACAGCTGGAAGATGGTGCGCTTCTGAAGCTTGATCTGAGCATTCACAGCCATACCGGGCTGCAAAGAGAAGCTCTGACCCTTGACTTCTAGGTTTTGACGACTGAGATCAAGAGTGATCGGGAAATGTGGGAAGTCGTACTCCTGCGTGGATGGCAAAGCATCTTCACTAACATTGCGCACACTGGCCGAAAGCGTGCCGTAAAGCGATGTGTCATAAGCAGTGATCGCAATTTCAGCCTTCTGACCAGAACGGATAAAGGCAAGGTCGCGGTTTGGCGCGAACACCACAGCCTGCAAGTCATCCACGGGCACCAACCTGAGCAGAGGCTTGTCACCATTAACAACCTGTCCAGTCTGAGCACGTAGATCCAGCACCGTGCCCTTAACGGGAGCGCGAAGGGTTACTAAATCAAGTTTGCTTCGTGCATCAACTAGAGAAGCCCGCAACTCAGCCTGCGTGCGTTCTGAGTGATAGCGGAGCGTTTGCGCGTGGCGGCGGGCTTCAGCAAGTTCACGACGGGTGACCACCAAAAGCCGCTCTTTATTCACCACTTCAAGCTGACGCGCAGCACCCTCTCCTACCAGTTGACGCCATCGAGCCAGGATGCGTTGATCAATAGCCTCCTGTCGCTCCAAACCAACAATCCGCGCCTGGATCCGATCCAACTCAGAAGCCTGACGAGACGCCTCAGCCTGCAACTGCAACATCAGTTCATTCACATCACTGCGCTGCACGCGAGGATCAAGCACAACCAAAGGCTGACCAGCATCAACACGTTCGCCTTCCTGAACCTTAACTTCTGTCACCACACCACTCTCAGAAGTGGTTAACGATTGCGTGCTGCGACGCGTGACCAACTTGCCTGGCACCGAGACAATCTGGTCAACCTTCACAACAAAAGCAGCCCCAACAGCGGTGAGCGTTAGCAGCGACAGGGTGCCGGCAAGCACCAGAGGCAACACAGGCGACGGACGACTCTCGATCCGCAGAGCCTCCTCATCCTCCCCAATAGGGGCTGAAGCACTACGTACAGCACTGGCCGGCAGCTGGGGGGGAGAGGGCTTAGGCATTGATTGCACGTTGTTGTTCGGCGAGGGTGGCAAAAGAACCGCCACGATTTAGCAATTCATCCCAGTTGCCCTCTTCCAAGATCACTCCCTCATCCATCAACAAAATGCGATCGGCATCACGCAAGGTGGTCACACGGTGGGTTACCACAATCATCGTGCGACCTGAAAAACGCTGCTTCAGCCGCTCAAGCAGCAGGAATTCGGTAGTGAGATCAAGAGCTGAGGTGGCTTCATCGAGAATCACCATATTTGGATTTTGCAGCACCATTCGAGCAATGGCGATCCGCTGTTTCTGACCACCAGACAAGGCCCCACCCCGCTCTCCAACTCGGGTGTTGTAGCCATTCGGAAGCGCCATGATGAATTCATGAGCGCAGGCGATTTTTGCTGACTCAACAACTGCTTCATAAGGGGCATCGGGCAGGTTGAGACGCAAATTTTCGAGCACAGTGCCATCGAACAAAATCGATTCCTGAGGCACAAATCCCACCTGCCTACGCAAGCTACCAATTTGCACTTTGCTGATATCGGTGCCATCAACAAACAGGCGGCCTTCATTAGCGCGATAGAGGCCATCAAGTAACTGCACAACCGTGCTCTTGCCACTTCCACTACTACCCACCAAGCCAACAAAAGTGCCTGGGGCAATCGTGAGACTGAAATCATCGAGTTGGCGCCTGCCATCAAGGTCATAGGAAAAGGCCACGCGCTCGAAATCAACCCGACCCTGAATGGCTGGTAGCGGCAGCATGTTTGCAGTGCCTATCGATTCCTCAGGCTGCTGACCCAATACATCTGCCAGGGCATCCATCGCTGCCTTGGCGTCACGATATTGATCAGCAATGCTGGAAATATTTAGCAGCGGCTGAACAATGCCATTGGAAAGGATATAAACGGCAAAAAGGCTTCCCACCGAACCTTGGCCACTTACAACTAACCAGCCACCCACCATGAACAATGCCACCTTGTTGAAATTGGCAATCGCCTTGTTGAACTCGCTCACCGAAACGCGCATCTTTGTGAGGCGAAAGTCTTCACCGGTGTAGCGGCGATAACGCTCTAGCCATTGCCAGCGCGCCTGGCTAGCAAAGTTCTGACTCTTAACGGTGCGGATGGCCGTGAGCACCTCCACCAAAAACCCCTGGGCCTTGCCCCAGGCACGGTTGCGGCGAGTGAGCAAAACCTTGAGCGAATTACGACTAACACGGGTGGACAAAACCAGAATCGGTATTTGCACCATCACAACTGCGGCTAACAAGGGTTGGAGGCAGAACAACACCACCGCCACCAAGGGAATAAACAGCAGGTCAAGGCTGCTGCTAATGGCTGTATTGGTGAGGAACGTACGCACCCGCTGCAAATCGAAAAGACGACTGGCGAGATCACCCACGGTGCGGCGATCGAAGAACTTCAGCGGCAGACGAAACAAATGGCCGACGATCTGGCTACCAAGGCGCGTATCAATACGATCGGAAAGATCCGAAAGCAAATATTCCTTCAACAGTCCGAGCAAGCCCATCACCACAATCGCCACACCCATCACCACCCCAATCGGCAGAAGCAATGAAAGGTTGCGACTGCCAACAACCACATCAATGATCTGGAGAACAGCCAGAGGGAATACAAGCGCCAGAAGTTTGCCGACAAATCCAGTGATCAGAAGCAACCCCAACTGGAGGCGATAGGGCTGCATCACCGACCAGAACCAGGCCAAATCAAAACGGGTGACCTGCTCATCATCGGCAGCAGATTCGGCTGGTCGCACCAACATCAGCTCAAGGCCATCAGGCCATAGCCGAGCTAGATCCTTGAGCTCGAATTGCATCAGACCACTTATCGGATCAACCGCGATCAAGCCGCGGGGCCCAGCTGCCTCAATGAGCAAGAAGCGATTCTCTAACTGGATTAGGGCCGGAGGCTCCAAGCGATGCAAACGGTTGGCAGGAGATCGCAATGGACGCACTTCCAACCCCAAACTCTCAAGCAACTGACCGAGCTGCAGCAAAGAAATCCCGCCAAGACGGGTTTCGCAGTCCAACAACACCTGCTGAACCGTGTCGCGAGGGAAGGGAAAGTGATAACGACCAGCCAGTCGATTGAGGCAAACCATGGCGCTCTCCAATGGCCCCTCCCCCCGCTCGGTCAGGGGCGGCAATCGCAGAGAAGAATTTGATAGCCCTAAATCACGAGGATCAATGGGATCGGGCAGCTCATCAGCCTCACGAGCCTGCTGCCAAAATTCCTTGGCAGCATTCACGTCAGCCTCACCGTGCGGCATAACAGCTCGCAGCTGAAGAGCCTCTTTAAGAGCAGATCGCGACAGACCCAACAGTCTTGGCCCAAGAGGCAAAGACGCTCCCGAGTGCTCTAAAGAGTCTGGCAACCAACGCTCGATCGCAATCCCAATCGGATCAGCTGCCGCCAAAGGTGCACTTGGCAGCCATAACCATCCAGGGTCAAGGCTACTGGCTTGTTGTAGCTCCTCACCCGTCATCACACGCACGGCACCGGGTCGCCACATCTCTGCCACCAGCCCAGGTAAATCCTCATAATGCTGGGGTTGATGAGCGAGCCAAGCGAGCAGCAACTCAGCCAGTTCCGTGCGATCAGGCTCCAAACAGGCCTGCCGTAAAGCCGGATCACTAGCAAGCAAGCTGAGAAACTGTCGTGCCGGAATCGCGGCCACCAAACTGGGCTCCATCGCAATGGCCGTTTCCGTTGGCTGACCGCGCACTAAACCACACCAACCCAAAGCATCGCCTACACCAAGGCGAGCAAGGCTGAAAGGTCCTGTAGCTGGGTCATCAGCGACCAAGCGCACCGCTCCCTCAGCAATGATCATCACCTGATGGGGAAGGCGATCAGCCTGAAGCAAAGGCTGCCCAGTGCGATAACGAACCCACTGGAGATGGGCCCGAAGTGAATCCTGTAGCGAGGATGGATGGGCAGCCAGCCAGCCCTGCTTAGCTATCAGCAGGTGGGAATCGTTAGTCATGGCAGCGGTATGGAGCAAACGGCTCCCGGCAAGGGCTGGCGTTGTTGTAACTGCTTAATTACCTCACCAAGCCAGCGTCGATGAAAGCCATTGATCCATTCGTTGCGGGTTTGATCGTCCCACTGGGCGGGCTGGCGCCAATCAAGACGCAAGACGATGGAATTACCAGATGGGATGCGTAGGGGAGGCTGAATTTGCCCAGGTTTAGCTCTTGCCAACAGTCGGTCAAGAGGCGACTGGATGTCTTGCATGCGGATGGGGCCCAGGTGACCGCCATGCCGCTTTTCTTCTCCAAGCGACTGCAAGGCGAGATCATCAAAACTGACATCAGACTCGCGCAACTTGAAATACCACTCCTGAGCCAGGTAAACATCACGGGTCTGCAAAATCGAAAAGCAGACTTGATCAAGAAGAGGGCCCAACTCAAGAAACTTCTGATGTGCAGCATCGGCGAAATGCGCATGTTTCCAACCAGCAAGAGCATCGCGACGCTGAATGGCGGGCGCCAGACAATCAACATCTATGCCACGTTCTTCACACCACTGAGGCCAACTGGCTTGTTGAGATGGCAACCATGGCCGCACCAGAGCACCCAGTGAATCTGGCTGAGATAACGCTGGTGGCCAGGGCGCTAAAACAGCTGCTTCAACAGCATGGGCCAACCATGGACCAAGCAGATCACCTGCCAGCAAAGCTTCCAGCACTGCTGACTGCGGCCACACCAACATCACGCTGTCATTGTCATCAACGCGCTGCGAAAGTGGTTCCTGGGATTGCGGCTCGGCCATGACCTCGAACAAATCTCAGCAGGCCCTCAGCGATGCCCTGTGGAATCAGGTGCAGCAGGCCATTACTGATAATGCCTGGTCAGAAGCTGAAGGACTGCTGTGGCGCATCCTGCAGCTATCGCCGCAAGCACCCTGCACGATATGGGACACCCTTGGCTACACCTTGCTGATGCAAGGTGATTACAAAACCTGTGAGCAAGTTTTAAGGCCCTGGTCAGAAGCACCAGAGCGCACATTCTGGTTGAACCACAAACTGGCTGATGCCCTTCGCGGACAAAGCCAACACCAAGAAGCCGCCACGTTCTATCAACGCAGCCTGCTGGAAGGCTCTACAAGCTCGCTGACCTATCGCAACCTGCTGCAAGTGCTCTACGAGCTGAATCCCGACACAGCAACAAAGCAACTAAACCACTGGGCCAACACAGTTGGGCCAAACCAAACTGCATGGCAAGGAGCAAGAGAAGCTGCCGTGCTGGTGCCAGGGCTTGAGCTGGCTCAATGGCTATGGGAACAGAAGCATGACGATGGCGAGTGCCGAAGACGGCTACTGGAAGAGCACTGCTACACACTTAGTGCAAATAAATGTTGGCGCATCCTGCAGCAAATCAATAAACCAACTGCATGGGAGCAAGCGCTAAGCGAAAAGCTGCATCAGTGGAAGCTCATACCTACGCAGGCAGCAAAAAATGCCCCAGCCGCTGACGGACCACAGCAGTCACCCGCTGTTGCGACAAACGTTCACTGACAACTGACCTGCCCTGCTGACCCAACTGCCGAGACCAGGCAGGATCACAAGCCAATTGCCTCATCGCGGCAGCCGCATCCTTGATAGAAGGCTCTGCCCAATATGCTCCTGCGACATAGTCTCCAAAGGTGCGCGGGATGGGCTGCATCGACCAGGGAATCAAGCAGCCACTGCCAGGGGGCATGAAATCCATACAACCTGAATAACCAGTAGCAATAACCGGAATACCCATACCCATAGCCTCTGCCAAGGTGAGACCGAAACCCTCAGCACGATGCAAACTCACCAGCGCATCGGCTTTGAGATAAAGAGCATCTAGCTGATCTTGTGGCAATAGAGCATCCAGCCATTGCATACGTGGGTCGTGAGCTGTGCGGCGGCGCAAGGCGGCAGCCTTGTCTAGAAACTGTTCACTACTGCTGGTCTTAATAGTCAGCCGCACAGCCGGGCCAGCAGGATCATCACGGGGGAAGGCAGTCTCGAAGGCCTCAATCACGCCGAGCGGATTCTTTCGCTCGACCGTGCTCCAATAATCAAACAGCGTAAAAAACGTAAATGGGCGCTCTGAGGACTCTTGCGCTGGCTGGCTGAATCGTTCAGCATTCAACCTCTCCAACCGTGGCCAATCAGGCAGATGGGGCACAGCCACCACCGGCACTGGAGCGCGCTGAGCAAGCGCCTGTGCGGTGAAAGAACTTGGACACCAAATCTCTTGGTAATCAGCAAAGAAGCGCTCCCAACCTCTTGGGAACTCCTCAAGTTCCCAAGCCCAATAGCCAATCCGCACCGGAGCCGTGAGCTGATGATTAGCTAGCAACTCGGGGGAACTAGCCAGCACATTGGGATTGGTGTGCACCAAATCCACATGCACCATTGCCGAGTCGGCCACACCTGCACCGCCCACTTCTGCAACGCCTTCTGCTGCATCAACTGCTGCCAAATCACTAAGCGAAGACTTTGAAGTCAGTTCAGAACTATTGGCGAGAGCCGCATGCGTAGGTAGAACAAGATCAACGGGCAATACTGAGCAACCTGCAGCCCGCAATGCTCTAGCTGTGGCCTTGGCACCACCAGCCAGACCAAAAGCTGCACAAAGGTGCCCATACAAGCGCACGTTCAAAGACTATTACTCCTATATGTCCGATAATAATTACTCTGATTTGGAATCGGAAATGCCAAAAGCTGGTTTTGAATCAACACCGCACTCTTTGCAGCAAGCCAGGGAGATGCGTCAAAGACTTCATGGAAGAAAGCTTAAACAACCACAAGAAGCTGTTGCGTTAGTAAAGGCACTGGAAAGAGATCTTGGTGTTCCCCTACACCTCCTACATCAACATTTTGGGCCCTATCCACTGTTTGAGCTAGGCAGTGATAGCAACACACCACTACATAAAAAGCTATATCAACTTCACCATCATCTCAACGAGCTTTATCAAGCCCTCTGCTCAAGAGTAATTATTGATCTCATCGGCGAACCTTGTTACGTGCAAGCCATTCCCTGCTACCGCTTCGGGCTGCCTAACAATCGCTGGGTTGGTGGCTTTCACCACGATTCAGACTTTGGCCATAATGGTTGGGAACTAAATGCCATCTGTGCTTTCACACCAGCCCATAAAACAGCAGCACTCCAGGTAGAAAAAGAGATAGGTGATGGTAACTTCGAACCACTGCAATTAGAAGCTGGTGAGGTGGTGATGTTCGACCATATTGAACGCTTTCATGGCTGCGTACTCAATCAAGAAGAGCACTCCGTGGCAAGCATCGACTTCCGCTTTGTTCCTGAGCGTTTCGCTAGCGACGCCTTCAAACATGCCGAACACAGCATCAATACAAAAACACCAATGATCCCTGGCGGTTATTTCAGCAAAGAA
>Ga0208766_1001614_pt1 | contig 12056 bp, 10 predicted proteins | sample ETN01SmetaG_3_FD_185792 | JGI IMG/M metagenome (GOLD analysis project Ga0208766, IMG submission 185792) | Marine microbial and viral communities from oxygen minimum zone, Eastern Pacific Ocean - ETNP2014F12-01SV263 (SPAdes) (version 2) | ecosystem: Environmental > Aquatic > Marine > Oceanic ...
TAATGGTTTTTCAAAAATTTCATAAATATTTGTAAGTTTTTCGTTCTTAAGATTTTCTATAAATATTTTGTACAATCTAAATGTAATATCTGCATCTTCTGCGGCATATTCCATAGCTTTTGCTATTTCGACTTCACTAAAATTTATTTGTTTTTTTCCGGAACCAACTAAATCTTTAAATGTTATTGTTTTATGATTTAAATGAATTTCAGATAATGTATCCATATTGTGCCTATTTTTTCCAGCATCTAAAACATATGACATCAGCATTGTATCTTCCATGGAATTCATTTGAATCCCTTGTTTATATAAAATAATAAAATCAAATTTAATATTTTGACCTATTTTTTTTATGCTTTTGTCTTCCAAAACAGGTTTTAGTTTTTTGATAACATTGATTTTATTTAAGCAAGAATCGTCATTATGGCCAATTGGTATATAACATGCTTTTCCAATTTTTGTGCTGAGAGAAATTCCTATTAATTTTGCCTGATGTGGGTCAAGCGAACTTGTTTCTGTATCTATTGCAATTTCTCCATACTCTTCGGCTTCGTTAATCCAATCATCAAGTTCTTGTTCATTTTTTATTAAGAAGTAATTTTTTTTATTTATATTTTTTTGTCTATCAATTTTCTTTATTGAGCTATTATCTTTTAAAACACTTGAAAGTTGTGGATCTCCATAAGCTGATATTGTGGAACTTAGCAACCTATTAAATTCCATTTCTCTTAAATAGCTGTAAAGTTTTTTTTTATCTATTTTTTTTAAAACAAATTCTTCAATCTTGTTTTCAACTGGCACATCTTTTTTTAAAGTAACTAATTTTTTGCTCAGTATTGCCTTGTTTTTATTTTCAATGATGGCTTCTCTTCTCTTGTTTTGTTTTATCTCCACTGCTTTTTCTAATAATTTTTCTAAAGATCCATATTTATTAATTAATTCAGATGCTGTTTTGATTCCTATCCCAGGAACGCCTGGAACATTATCACTACTATCACCAGCAAGTGCCTGCACATCAATAACTTTATTTGGCAACACGCCAAATTTATTTAAAACATCTTCTTGTAAAATAAATTTGTTTTTCATTGGATCATAAATGCGGACATTTTTTTTATACAGTTGCATTAAGTCTTTATCAGATGAAATTATTGTAACTTTTGCGCCCTTTTTTAAAATTTGCTCAACATAGGTTGCAATTAAATCATCAGCTTCATAATTTATTAGTTCTACTGAGGGTAAATTAAATGCTTCAACAGATTTTCTTATATATTCAAATTGTGGAACTAAATCTTCAGGTGCTTCTGATCTATTCGCTTTATATTCAGAATAAATTTCATTCCTAAAATTTTTTCTTGCTGAATCAAAAATTACAGCAAAATGAGTTGGTTTTTGGTTGTTTTCATTTGATTTTGAATCTTCCAATAACTTGAAAAGCATGCTGCAAAAACCACTAACAGCACCAGTTGGCAATCCATCAATTTTTCGGCTTAAAGGAGGCAATGCATAATATGCTCTAAAAATATAACCTGAGCCATCAACCAAATAAAAATGATCTGTTTTTTTTATTTTATACATTTAAATAATGTTATCTTAATTCTCTTGAATGTTATAAATGTATAATTTCTAATGGACAAAAAAAACGTAATTTCTGTAAAAAATTTAAATAAAATTTATTCAAAAAAAAGTGGCAAACCAATACATGCTATAAATAATTTAAACTTGGACGTGCAAGAAGGTGAGATTTTTGGATTGTTGGGCGCAAATGGTGCAGGAAAAACAACTTTTATAAACATTTTAGCTGGTATTGTTATAAAAACTTCTGGCAAAGTTAATGTATGGGGTTTTGATCTTGATAATAATCCAAGACAAGTTCGCGCATCTATAGGAATTGTACCTCAAGAAGTTAATCTTGATCCTTTTTTTACTCCTAGAAAGCAATTGGAACTACAAGCAGGTCTTTATGGAGTTAAAAAAAAAGATAGAATTACAGATACAATTCTAAAACTCGTATCGCTTGAAGATCATGCTAACAGCTACGCTAGAAGTTTATCTGGAGGTATGAAAAGAAGATTATTGATAGCCAAATCTTTAGTTCATCAACCTCCTATAATAATTTTGGATGAACCTACGGCAGGTGTAGATGTTGGACTCAGAAAAAATCTTTGGGAAAATTTAAAATTACTACATAGACAAGGTGTTACAATAATATTAACTACTCATTATATACAAGAAGCTGAAGAAATGTGTAATAGAATTGGAATACTTAGCAAAGGAAATCTAGTTGCTCTTGATAGTACAAAAAATCTTTTAAATAAAATTCAAACAAAAAAAGTCACTTTCAAATTAGACGGCCTTGTCAATATTGATAATAATAAATTGGGTTCTCTAAAAGTTTTGTCTCTTAAAAAAAATGAGATTAGTTTTTCATATGAAAAAAATAAGGTTAAAATGGAAGAAATAATAAACTTAATTCAAAAAAACAATATAAAAATACTGGACATATCAACTGATGATGGAGATCTAGAAGATGTTTTTTTGGGACTAACTAATAATGCGTAAAGTATTATATCTAAATCTATTTTGGTGATCTTTTCGAAAGTATTCTTTGAAGAGTTCTTCTATGCATCTTAAGTCTTCTTGCTGTTTCGGATACATTTCTATTACATAACTCAAATACTCTATGAATGTGTTCCCATTTTACCCTGTCAGCTGTCATTGGATTCTCTGGAGGTTGCGCTTTGGATGTTGGGTCCGCTAAAAGTGCTTTTTCCACGTCATCTGCATCCGCTGGTTTTGCTAAATAATCGATCGCACCATGCTTTATAGCAGCAACAGCTGTTGGAATATTGCCATAACCTGTAAGCATTATAATTTTGCTATTATTATTTAAATTTTGAATTTCTTTTACAACCTCAAGTCCATTTCCATCGTTTAATCTCAAATCAACTACAGCAAATGCTGGTTTTGTTATTTTCAAAGAATCTATTCCTTTTTTTACACTCTCAGCTTGAGTTACAATAAACCCTTTTTTTTCCATTGCTCTTGCAAGTCTTTCTCTAAATGGATTATCATCATCAACTATGAGTAGTGATTTTTCCTTGTAATCTTTGATATTTTTAAAGCGGATCTCCTCAGGCATAATGCACATCATATGGCAACTGTTTTCCACATTTCAAGCTAATTATTTACTTTACATTAATTATTTATTGTCTTAACTGCTGAATCGTATAAAGTTTTTCAATAGTTTATTGAGAAATTTTTTTTGTTAAATTTTTTTAGGGGGCATATGAAATGCAAAAATTTAAAACAGTTGATGAATTAGTAAGTCAGCTAAGACCGGTAAAACCAATTTATTGTATCAGAAAAAAATTGATACAATTAGCGTCGCGAACTTTTCAAAAAAAATTCCCAGGAAAAATATTATACGCAGTAAAAACAAATCCTAATCATGAAGTATTAAAAACAATTTTACAAAGTGGAATTGAAGATTTTGATGTGGCTTCAATAAAAGAAATTAAAGATATAAAAAAAATAAGCCCCGCTGCAAAATGTTCATATATGCATACAGTAAAAAGTCGAGAAAATATAAATGAAGCTTATTTTAAATTTGGAATTAAAACTTTTTCATTAGATTCAAAAGATGAATTGATAAAAATTATTGAATCTACAAATAATGCAAAAGATTTAGAATTATTTGTGAGAGTATCTGTTTCAAACGAGCATGCTGAAATAGACTTGTCAAAAAAATTTGGAGCATTAACTTCAGAAGCTATTGGTTTGCTAAGACTAACAAAACAGTATGCAAAAAAAATTGGTTTAAGTTTTCATGTTGGTTCTCAATGCATGCATCCTATTTCTTATGCTAAAGGAATTGCAGAAATAGGAAATATAATTAAAAAAACTAAAATTGTTCCTGATTACATAAATGTTGGGGGAGGGTTTCCTACAATATATCCTGATCTAGTACCGCAACCCTTAGATAATTATTTTGAAGAAATTAAAAAAAGCCTAAAAAATTTAAAATTAGATAAATTGCCAATAATTCTTTGTGAACCAGGAAGAGCTATAGTGGCAGAAAGTGGCTCAACAATTGTTAGGGTAAATTTGAGAAAGAAACAAAAACTTTATATTAATGACGGTACATATGGAACTCTTTTTGATGCTGGAGTGCCAAATATAGTTTATCCATCTCGTCTAATTACCAATGGAAGAATAATTTCAAAAAAATTAACATCATTTGATTTTTATGGACCAACCTGTGATAGCATGGATTATATGAAAGGTCCTTTTATCCTTCCAAATAATATTAAAGAAAATGATTATATAGAATTAGGTCAACTTGGTGCCTATGGTTTAACTTTTAGGACTGAGTTTAATGGTTTTTATTCTAATGAAATTTACGAAGTTGAAGATAATCCGATAATGACTATGTATAACAAAGAAGCTAGCAAAGAGTCCCTTGTTGCTTAAATGTCAGATAAAAAAAATTTAGGTCACAATAGCAAGAAAGATTTTCTTAATAAAGAAGTTGAGCACATTGATATTGCATCATTTGATGCAAGAAAAATAATCTCTTCTATGTCAAAAATGTCTTTCGTTTCGAGAGAAATAGCAAACGCAGCTAAAATATTTAATCAAATGATTGAAGACAAAAGTTGTACAATTTTCTTAACTTTAGCGGGTTCTACCTCTGCTGCTGGATGCATGCATGTTTATAGAGATATGATTAAATATAATATGATAGATGCCATTGTTGCCACGGGAGCTTCGATCATTGATATGGATTTCTTTGAAGCGCTTGGTTTTAAACACTATCAAGGTTCGCAGTTTCAAAATGATACAGAGTTAAGAAAAAATTATATAGATAGAATATACGATACATATATTGATGAAGATGAATTACAAATGTGTGACCAAACAATTTGCAAAATTGCAGACCAGCTAGAGCCAAGAAGCTACACTTCAAGAGAATTTATTAATGAAATAGGTAAATATTTAAAGACCAATGCTAAAAAAAAAGATTCTTTGATTGAAACTGCTTATGATAACAGAGTCCCAATATTTTGCCCGGCTTTTACAGATTCTAGTGCTGGATTTGGCCTGGTAATGCACCAAGAAAAAAAACCCAATAAACATTTAACAATAGATTCCATAAGAGAGTTTCGTGAACTTACAGAAATAAAAATTAGATCAAAAGATTCGGGATTATTTATGATTGGTGGAGGTGTTCCAAAAAATTTCATACAAGACACTGTTATTTGTGCAGAGCTTTTAGGTAAAAATGTAGGTATGCATAAATATGCTGTTCAAATAACTGTTGCAGATTCTAGAGATGGAGCTTGTAGTAGCTCTACTTTAAAAGAAGCAAGCTCATGGGGTAAAGTTGATATAACTAAAGAACAAATGGTTTTTGCTGAAGCAACAAGTGTTTTGCCTTTAATTGCAAGTGATGCTTACCACAAGGGCAGTTGGAAAAAAAGAAGTAGAAAAAAATTTTCAGAAATATTTGGGTAAAAATTGAACTATCTATCAAATAAAAAAGGCTTTCTTGGAGTTGATAATAAATTTAATTTTAAAGAGAAGGTGGTTGTTGTTCCTTTTGGTTTAGAAAAAACTGTCAGCTATGGAGGTGGAACAAAAAATGGTCCAAAAGAAATTATTAAAGCTTCGCACCAAGTAGAGCTATATGACGAAGAATTACATTGTGAACCATACAAAAAAATAGGAATAAAAACTCTAAAGCCATTCAAAATTGATAAAAATATTAAAAAAGCGTTAAAAAAAATTTCTAATATCAATGAAGAAATTTTGAAAAAAAAACTTTTTCCGATTACTTTTGGTGGAGAACACTCCATTACTCCAGGATGCATCGCTCCATTTGTTAAAAAATATAATAAATTATGTTTGTTACATTTTGATGCACATGCTGATTTAAGACAAAGTTATAATGGTGAAAAATTTTCACATGCCTCGGCGATTAGAAGATGCCTTGATTACAAAAATGTATCTGTAATATCTTTTGGTATAAGAAATATTTCTCAAAGTGAAATTTCATATCTAAAAAAAAATTCTTCCAAAATTAAAATTTTTTGGGCAAAAGATAAAGTTAAGTGGAATTTAAATAAATTCAAAAAAATGATAAAAAATAAAACTGTTTATCTAACTTTTGATGTCGATGGGTTAGACTCTAGTATTATGCCAGCAACAGGGACCCCTGAACCAGGTGGCTTATTTTGGAATGAAACATTAAATATTATAAAAATAGCAGCAAAAAATTCTAATATTGTTGGTGCTGATATAAATGAATTGTCTCCAATTAAGGGGTTTAATTCTTACAATTTCTTGGTAGCTAAATTAGCTTACAAAATTTTATCCTATAAATTTTTTTTAAGCAGTTTTAAGAGAGCCTAACAATAATCTAAAAGGTAATAACATCAATAAAGCCACAAGAATTTTTACTGCCAAATCTCCTAAAGATAAAGTAATCCAAGGCATTCCGGTTCCATAAAATGAAATTGAAAAAAATAAAAAAGTATCAACTGCAGAACCTATTAATGAAGATGTTAAAGGGGCAACAAACCATTTTTTTTTTCTTAGTTTATCAAAAATTTGCACATCTATTAACTGCGCAACTATAAAAGCTATGCCAGATCCTATTGCAATTCTTACTGAAATTAAATCTGAAAAATTGGTTGAAAAGAAAAATGTAAATGAAACTCCTATAAAAAATCCTAAATAAACAATTTTTTTAGCTACTGTTTTTCCATAAAATCTATTGGCTAAATCTGTAATTAAAAAAGCAATTGGATAGCTTAATGCCCCATAGGTTAATATTTTTTCTAAACCGTAGTATTTAACTGGAAACTGAACTAAATAATTTGAACCTAACACAATCACTCCCATTAAAAATGAGAGGATAAAAAATATACGATTCATTATGATGTTTTGTTAATTATAGATCTTTTTAATTTTTTAAGTCTTAAAGATAAATATCTTTTCTTTGCAGATTTTATATATTGATCAAAACTACCTTTTTTATCTACAGATCTAACACCAGCATTTGATACCGTTAATTTTAGACTTTTATTTAAAATTTCACTTTTAAATTTTACTTTTTTAAGATTTGGTAAAAACTTTCTTTTAGTCTTATTGTTAGCATGGCTAACTTTATGACCTTTGAGTGGTATTTTTCCAGTGAGTTCACATTTTTTAGACATAAAATTAATGACTGTATAGGCGCTCCAAACTTCTTCGTCAAGATCAAATTTTTGTTCCAATTGCTTCTGATATATTTTTTATTCCTTCATTTTTTAAAATATTAATTAATTCATTGTTAATTTTGGAAGAAATATTTGGACCTTTGTAAACCATACTCGTATACAATTGTATTAAACTAGCTCCATTAATAATTTTTTCATAAGCACTTTTTCCAGAGTCAACACCCCCCACGCCAATTATTATTATTTTATTTTTTAAAATTTTATAAAATCTATTGATAAGTATATTGGTTTTTTTTTCTAAAGGTTTTCCCGATAATCCACCTTTTTCTAATTTATTAATATTTTTTAAATTTTCTCTGTTTCTTTCTGTAGTATTTGAAATAATAACTGCAGCAATATTGTATTTAACAAGCAGCTCGGCAATTTGTTCTATATTAATCTCATCAATATCTGGAGAAATTTTTACTCCTATTGGTATTTTGGATTTTAAAGTTTGTTTTTCTTCTTGTAGTGCATTTAATAGTTCTTCTAATTCATTTTGATTATGAAATTCTCTTAAGTTTTCAGTATTTGGTGAAGAAATATTTATCGTTAAATAATCGCCAAGAGCGTGAAATTTTCGCAAACAAATTAAATAATCTTCTAATCTATTTTTTGTGTTTTTGTTAGGACCAATATTTATACCAAATAAACCATTTGGCGAATTCGACTTAATTCTAGAACTTACTATATCTGCTCCAGAATTATTAAACCCTAATCTATTAATTAATGCTTCATCTTCTTCTAAACGAAATATTCTTGGCTTGGGATTGCCATATTGCTTTAAGGGTGTAATTGTACCAACTTCTACAAAACCAAAACCCAATCTAAATAAAGGATTATAAACTTCAGCATCTTTATCAAATCCCGCTGCTATACCGACAGGATTAAAAATTTTTTTTCCAAAAATAATTGTTTCTATAGAACTATCTTTTGGAATATTATTAATTGTATTAAAATTAAATTTTAAAGCTTTAATTGCTAAAGTATGTGCTAATTCAGGATCTAATTTAAATATTAGAGATCTTATTTTAGAAAACATCAGTTAATTTTATCTTTTATTAATTGTTTTGTCTCATTAACTCCAAAAAAACTAATAAAGAAACCCATCCTTGGACCATTTTCATCTCCAAAAACTACTTCATAAATCAATTTAAACCAATCTCTTAAATTTTCTTTATAACCATTTTCTTTTCCAACAGTATAAATTTGAGTTTGAATGTCTTCTGGCTGCATATCATCATTACATTTTTCTAAAACACTTATTAATGCTTCAAGAGCTCTCTTTTCTTCAATATTTGGTTTTTTATATTTTTTATTTTTTTTAATTACATCATTAAAATATTTAATCGCATAACCGATAAGTTTATCAAAAATAGGATGGTTTTTTTCTGATATGTTGCGCTTATATTTTTTTACAAATTTCCATAAGAGTTCTTTAGAATCTGCATTGCTCGTTTCAACCAAATTAAGAAGCATTGAAAAAGTCATAATAATTTTTTCTTTAGGCATTTTACCATTATGAACATGCCAAACCGGATTCATTAATAGCTGTAATTCTTCTTGAGTATTTCCTTTTTCAATAAAATCTAAATATTCATCAACTGCCTTTGGGACAATTTCTTTATATAGTTTTTTTGCTCTTTTGGGATTTTGATACATAAAAAGTGACAAACTTTCAGGAGAAGCATATTGCAGCCATTGATCTATCGTAATTCCATTTCCTTTTGATTTTGAAATTTTTTCTCCTTTCTCATCTAAAAATAACTCATAAGCAAATCCAGATGGGTTAATTTTGCCTAATATTTTAACTATCTTGGTTGATAGAATTGCACTTTCAATTAAATCTTTTCCGTACATTTCGAAATCTACATCTAGCGCATACCATCTCATGGCCCAATCAACTTTCCATTGTAATTTACAATTTCCATCCAAAATACTAGATTGAAGTTTTTTGCCTTTATTATCAAAAATAATTTTTGATTTTTCTTTATCGATTTCTATCACTGGAATTTCTAAAACAATTCCAGTTTCAGGACATATTGGTAAAAAAGGACTATAAGTTTTTTGTCTTTCTTTTCCGAGGGTTGGTAATATTATCTCCATAATAGACTGATAATTTTCTAAAATTAATTTAAGAGTTGAGTTAAAAAATCCCGATTTATAAAGTTCACTCGAACTTTTAAAATTATATTTGAAATCAAACTTATTTAAAAAATTTTTTAGCATTTCATTATTATGTTCTCCAAAACTTTTATATTTTCCAAAAGGATCTGGGATTGACGTTAAAGGCTTGTGAAGATTATTGCTTAGTATTTCTTTGTTAGGAACATTATCTGGTATTTTTCTTAAGCCATCTAAATCATCCGAAAAAGTTATTATTTCTTTTGGCAAGTCTGTTAAATTATTTAATGCATTAACAACCATTGTTGTTCTTGCTACTTCTCCAAAAGTGCCAATGTGAGGCAGTCCACTTGGTCCATAACCTGTCTGTAAAATTATTTTACCTTTTTTTTCTATAAATTTTTTTCTGTCTTTTAAAATCTTTTTCGCCTCTATAAATGGCCAGGCATTGGTTTTTTCTAAATTTGTTTTTTCAATCACACGTTTTAATAGTAAAAAGTCTAATAATTCTTGTTTTTATCAATTCTTATAGAGTTGAAATTTATTTACCATAAAATAATGTTCATTCAAAATGTCTAATTACAAAACTGTCTTTTTTATACTAGGTATTCTACAAATCATACTTGGTGTATCAATGGTCTTTCCAATTATTACACAATTTATATTTGAAGAATTGGATTCTTCATTCATAAGTGCTTCTATAATTACAATTATATTTGGAACTTTATTTTTATTATCTAACCTTGAAAATGATAAAAAACTAAATTTACAGCATGCATTTTTGTTAACTTCCTTATCTTGGATTAGTGTTGCATTGTTTGGTTCACTTCCATTCGTATTTTCAGATCTAAATTTAAGTATTACAGACTCATTTTTTGAGAGTATGTCAGGGATTACAACTACTGGCTCAACAATAATTACCGATCTAAATTCAGCTCCAAAAGCAATTCTTATTTGGAGAGCAATTCTGCAATGGCTTGGTGGTATTGGTATAATTATAATGGCAATTACTTTGATGCCAATTATGAACGTTGGGGGTATGCAATTGTTAAAAGTATCTAGTAGTGAAGCTTCAGAAAAAATACTGCCCAAAACAAAAGAAATAACTGTAAGAATAATAATAGTATATTTGGTTTTGACTTTCCTTTGTGCGTTCTTTTATAAAATTTTTGGAATGAAATTTTTTGATAGTCTTACACATTCAATGACAACAATAGCTACTGGGGGTTTTTCAAATTATAATGATTCAATTGGTCATTTTAAAAATTTTAATATTGAAATGACTTCAATGATCTTTATTATTTTAGGAAGTATACCTTTTATTGCATATATTAAATATTTAAGTGGGAAAAAAAATATTTTCTTTACTGACACACAAATTAAATCTTTCATTAAAATCATTTTTTTTTCAATATTAATTTTATTTTTATATTTAATATTATTTAATAAAAGTTTTTCTGTTGTTGGTCTCAGATATGTTTCTTTTAATGTAATCTCAATTTTGACTGGCACCGGATATGTAACAACAAATTTTGATAGTTGGGGAAACTTTCCATTAGTTTACTTTTTAATTTTAATGTTTATTGGTGGCTGCGCAGGCTCAACAACTTGTGGAATTAAAATTTTTAGAGTTCAAATTTTATACCTTTTTTTAAAAAATCAATTAAAAAAAATTATCTATCCAAGAGGCGTATTTGTAATCAAATATGACAATAATAATGTTAATGAAAAATTTATGGCTTCCATAATTTCATTTATATATCTTTATATAATTATTTTTTTTATAATTTCTGCCTTATTATCTTTAAGTGGATTAGATTTTACTACTTCTATTTCTGGGGCAGCAACCTCAATTTCAAATGTAGGGCCTGGGCTTGGAGATTTAATAGGCCCAAATGGCAACTTTTCTCAATTACCTGACCTTTCAAAGTGGGTATTAAGCCTCGGAATGATCTTGGGTAGATTAGAATTATTTGCTATACTAGTTCTGTTCTTGCCTTCATTTTGGCAAAAATAATTATGACTGAAACAAAAGATAGTTGGATAGATTCTCTTAGAGTTTATAAAGATATAAGAATGGTTAGAATATTGCTCTTAGGAGCAATAAGTGGTTTTCCATGGGTCCTGATTGCAAGTAGTTTAAGCCTTTGGCTAAAAGAAGAAGGACTTAGCAGATCTACAATCGGTTGGGCAGGATTAATTTTTGGAGTTTATGCTTTCAATTATTTATGGGCACCAATAATTGATAGAATTCAAATACCATTATTAACAAAAAAACTAGGCCATAGAAGAGGATGGATAGTTTTAATGCAAATTGCAATTTTACTAAGCTTGCTAGTCTGGAGCTTTATAAATCCAACACAAAACTTAGCTCTATTAATTACAGTAGGATTAATTATTGCTATAGCGTCAGCTACTCAGGACATAACTGTCGATGCTTTAAGAATTGAACAAATTAATGCTGATGAAGGAAAATCTATGGCAGCTGGTGCTGCGATGGCAGTTGTTGGTTGGTGGACAGGTTATAAGCTAGGAGGAATGATTGCTTTATTTACAGCAGAATTTTTTGAAAATATGGGTGTCTCGGGCTACTGGCAAGCTACCTTTTTAGTTTTGGGAGTTGTAATAATTTTAATGAATATAGGTTTAATGTTTGTTCATGAACCGCTTGAA
>Ga0208766_1001625_pt1 | contig 12023 bp, 14 predicted proteins | sample ETN01SmetaG_3_FD_185792 | JGI IMG/M metagenome (GOLD analysis project Ga0208766, IMG submission 185792) | Marine microbial and viral communities from oxygen minimum zone, Eastern Pacific Ocean - ETNP2014F12-01SV263 (SPAdes) (version 2) | ecosystem: Environmental > Aquatic > Marine > Oceanic ...
AAGGCAGGGCTAATCGGGTTCACCAAGAGTTGTGCGAAGGAATTTGCAAAAAGCGGTATTACTGTTAACGCCATTGCGCCAGGGTTTATCGCTACCGACATGACTGATGAACTGAGCGACAAGGTGAAGGAGGCCATTAAAGCTAATATTCCCATGGGTGAATTGGGTAAAGTGGGTGATATTGCCGAAGCTGCTGCATATCTGGCTGGTCCTGGAGCACGGTATGTGACCGGGCAGGTTCTCACCGTCGATGGTGGGATGGTTATGTGAATGTATAAGGCCGATAATTGGGGCTCCTGTTTTTTGTGAATAAAAAAACCCGACTCCAGACTTGACGCTTGGGTGGAATTGGCTGACAAGCAACACACATTTTTTAAGAAGCAATATGTCTGAAGAAACTAGCATAGAGGACCGGATCAAGAAGATTGTCGTGGATCAACTTGGAGTGAAACCCGATCAAATTACACCTGAGGCCAAGTTCATCGAGGACTTGGGAGCCGATTCGCTCGACACAGTGGAATTGGTGATGGCCTTGGAGGAGGAGTTCGGCAACGAAATTCCTGATGAAGAGGCCGAGAAGCTTACGACCGTGGGCGATGTTATTCGCCACATAGAGGAAGCCCAAGGCTAGGAAACCGGTTGAATTTCGGGCAGCTGGCTAACTGGTTCCGGCTGCCCTTTTTTCGTTATGTCGAGTATTTCAGCAAACCGGGTTGTTGTCACTGGAATGGGGGTCGCCTCCTCTCTTGGATGCGAGGTTGAAGCCTTTTGGAAGAACGTAATCGAAGGTCAGTGTGGGATTGACCGGGTGAGCTCTTTTGACATCACTGATTACACTTGTCAGATCGCTGCTGAAATAAAGGATTTCGATCCTTTACCCGCCTTTCCAAACCCCAAAGAGGTTCGCCGGACAGACCGGTTTACTCAACTGGGAATATTTGCTGGCTGGAAAGCTTTGGAAGATTCAGCAATGAATCTGGATGAGTTGGATCGGGATCAAATTGGTTGTTATATCGGAAGCGGCATCGGCGGCCTTGGAACGCAGGAAGCACAACATACTGTGCTCACCGAACGGGGTCCGAGCAAGATGTCGCCCTTTACCATCCCCATGCTTATTTTGAACATGGCTTCAGGTGTGTTCTCCATCTATCATGGTTTACGTGGGCCCAACATCGCCACCTGTAGTGCTTGTGCCACCAGTACGCACGCACTGGGTGAAGCATGGCGGACAATCAAGATGGGTGATGCCAAGGCGATCTTTGCCGGCGGAGCCGAGGCGGCCGTGGTGCCCATGGCAATGGGTGGGTTTGCGGCGATGAAGGCGATGAGCACGCGCAATGATGACCCCAAGCATGCCTCCCGCCCGTTCGACAAGGATCGTGATGGTTTTGTGATGGGAGAGGGAGCCGGAGTGCTGGTGTTGGAGGAGATGGATCATGCCATCATGCGTGGGGCAAAAATTTATTGTGAGATCGTCGGTTATGGCAACACGGCTGATGCCAACCACCTCACCGCTCCCGACCCTGATGGCAAGGGTGCGGCACGTTGTATGCAGATGGCCTTGCGCAGTGGAGGGCTGGACATTGATAATATTGATTATATTAATGCCCACGGTACGAGTACGCCGCAGGGTGATATTTGTGAAACCAAGGCGGTGCGGAAAGTCTTTAAGGAACATGCTGATAAGCTCGCCGTAAGCTCCACCAAGGGGGCCACCGGCCACATGTTGGGTGCCGCAGGTGGTGTGGAAATGATTCTGGTGGCAAAAGCCCTGCAAACGGGTATCGCGCCACCTACGATCAACCTAGAAAATCAGGATCCAGAGTGTGACCTCGATTACGTGGCTAATAAGGCGCGTGAGCTGGAGATCAATGCTGCTCTCAGTAACTCTTTTGGCTTCGGGGGACATAACGCGACCATTGCCGCGACCAAGTTTCATGGTTACGCTGCCCGGACAGCCTAAGGGCTGAAGGTAGCGTATGAATTTTCTTTCGCTCATTGAGCACAAGCGCGATGGCGGTGAATTGTCGTCTGAAGCCATTGGTGAACTCATTGTTGCCTATTCAGGTGATACCATTCCCGATTACCAGATGGCCGCTTTCCTGATGGCCGTTAATCTTCAAGGTATGAGCGGTGATGAAACCCGCGCACTTACTCTGGCCATGCGTGATAGTGGTACGGTGCTTCAATTCCCAGAAGACGATCGGCCCATCGTCGATAAACATTCCACCGGCGGAGTGGGCGACAAGGTTTCCCTGGTGTTAGCTCCTCTACTTGCATGCCTCGGGTATCGGGTGCCCATGATTTCAGGCCGAGGTTTGGGAATCACCGGAGGTACGCTGGATAAACTGGAAAGTATTCCCGGCTTTAGTACGCAGCTGTCTGCTGAGAAGCTCGTTGCACAGGTTCAATCGATTGGGGTGGCGATGGGAGGGCAAACCTCCGAAATTGCGCCGGCCGATCAGCGGCTGTATGCGTTACGTGATGTCACCGGTACCGTACCGTCAATTCCGTTAATCACGGCCAGCATTCTCTCAAAGAAATTAGCTGAAGGTTTGGATGCACTGGTGATGGACGTGAAATATGGCAGTGCTGCCTTCATGCGTGAGCGGGCTGAGGCAAAGGCTCTGGCTGAAGGGATTGTGGCGTTGTCCGCCGAATGTGGCGTGCAATGTCGTGCCCTGTTGACAGATATGAACGCGCCGCTTGGTCGTTCAGTTGGCAATTGGCTGGAAGTAAAGGAGGCTGTAGCCTGTTTGGAAGGAGTCGGTCCATCGGATTTGGAGGAAATTACCATTGCCTGTGTTGACAATTTGCCCGGTGGAGATGCGGATAAAGCCCGTGCAGAACTCGCTAGTGGACGAGCACGAGAGAAATTCAACGAATTACTCGGTGCTCAAGGGGCGGATATCAAAGCCTTTGAGGCAAAACTTAATGAGGAAGTGACAGCTCCAGTAACGAGCGAACTGCGGGCAGATCAAGATGGTTATGTTCATCGATGTGATTCTCGGATTATCGGCGAGTTGGTACGTGACTTGGGAGGGGGTCGACAGAAGATGGATGACCTGATTCAGTCCGAAGTCGGGATCGATCACATCGTCAAGCCCGGTGAAGCGGTCGAGAAATCAACAGTGTTGGCGCGTGTGCATGCGGTTTCGGACAGTGATGCAAGGAATGCTTTGCAGAGTTTGGCCGAGGCCTTTGAAATATCGGAAGATTTACCGATTTCCGATGGTTTAATCACAGAAGTGGTCTCCTGAATCACGCGTTGACACAACTTTGGTTTACTGGCATGCTCCGCCGCTCCCCGTCTGGATTCAGGGGTTATTTTGATATTTTTTGACCAATTTAGGCTGATTTCATGAAACGTACATTCCAACCTTCAAATTTGAAGCGGGCCCGTAAGCACGGCTTTCGAAGTCGCATGGCGACCAAAGGCGGTCGGTCCATCCTTAAGCGTCGTCGGCAAAAGGGGCGGGTTCGCCTAACCCCTGCCTGAGAATGATGAATGCGCCGGCCCGGCTGAGGCTGACGCGTGCGATGCGGATCCGTCATCGGGCCGATTTTGCACGCCTCAAACAGCAGGGTCAGCGGCTTGCACGCGGTTGTCTGGTACTTAATTGGCAAGAACTCCCACCCGGTGCAAACTCAAGATTCGCTGTGATTACCACCCGCAAACTAGGAAAAGCCATTGTTCGTAACCGTTGCCGACGGTTGTTACGCGAATGCTTTCGTCTGCACCAGCATGCCCTGCGTGTACCCGTTGAAATGGTTCTGATTGCCAGAGCCTCCATGGTCGGGCAATCCTATGGAGCGGTAGAACGTGATTATTTGCGTCTTCTGCATGAGGCTGGGTTGACCCAATAAATGAATCCTATCCAATACATCCTGCTGGCACTCCTCCGTTTTTATCGGTGGGCCATTTCACCGGTACTGACGGCATTGGCTGGTGGCACGATTTGTCGTTTTGAACCCAGTTGTTCGCAGTATGCTACCGAAGCGGTGAGGGAGCATGGTGCCCTGCGTGGTACTTGGTTGACTTTAAAACGTTTGAGTCGCTGCCATCCATGGGGTGGGTGCGGGCATGATCCTGTTCCGGCTGTTGTAAAGGAACCGACTTCATAATGGATCGTACCGGAAAAATAATCCTCGTTGTTTCGATACTGCTTTTACCGGCATCGGTGATTTTCCAGTCTAAGTTTGGCCCTAAGCCCAAGACTCCGGTTGCTGATGCCAATGGTACGGGTAAGGGTGCCAATCTAGTTACTCGCAGTACCAACGCACCGCCCGTGATAAAGCCTGCACCAATTGATGGCAATGGGTCGAACACGAATACGGCTCCGGTCAATCCCTCAACCAACGCCATTCCCGTAAACCCTGAACCAACACCCAAACCTCCCAAAGTGCCGGAGGTGGAGGAAACTACAGCTGTATTGGAGAATGAATTTGTGAAATTCACCTTCACCAACCGCGGGGGTGGAGTAAAGAAGGTGGAAATGAAGAAGTACCCGGACGAAATGTATGTTACGAGCGGGGAAGCGAACGACGGCGGGGCTTCAGGGTCATGGCAAAAAGTGGATATGGTTATGGACCGGGGCAGATCGCCTCTCATGGCTTTTGAGCCTCGGACAATGGATGATATCGATCAGAGACCGGATGCCGCACGACCTTATACCATAGGTACCGGTTATACATTATCTGAAGTTGGAACCAACGTGGTTGCTACCGCAACCTTTGCATCCGGTTGGAAGATCAAAAAGACCTTTTCCCTGGCCAAGGATTACCAGCTTGCCGTTACCGTGGCGGTGGAAAACCAATCCTCAAAACCAACCAGTGAGTTGGATTTTTATCTCATTAGCGGTTCCGGCCATGAGCCTGTTTCATCCTCCAGAATGATGGGGATGAATTTTGGCACCATGTGGTTTAATGGAGATGAAGAAATCAAGGTTGGACCTGCCGGCATGCTGGGAAATTCCGAAACAGATGGTTCCGGATGGTTTGATAATAAACCCATGGGTTGTAGTTGCATCCCGGGAGGAGACCCTCGGAACAACTACAAAGCCGGGCAAGGGAATGTACACTGGTTGGGGGCTTACAGCCGTTTCTTTATCCATGCAGTAATTCCTGAAGAGCCTGGAAAGTCGGTGCATGTAAATCAATTTCGTCTGGATTCGATGAGCGAGGAGGAAAGGGAAAAGGCGGAAGTTAAAGTAAAGAATAACCAGAAAGCTTGGGAGACCGCCTTGAAGGTAACGATTCCATCGCTTCCGCCCGGCGGCACCAAACAGTTGAACTATACTCTTTATGCCGGCCCCAAAGAGTACGATCGGCTGAAGGCGATTGGAGTGGCTAATGGCGGGAATCAATTCCACCGGATCATGGATTTTGGAAAATGGTTCGGCTGGGTGGCAGAGGGACTCCTGAGATTGATGAAGTGGATGGCTCCCGGATTGGGGTTTTTGGAATCCATTAAGATCAGTAGCTGGGCCTTGTCCATTATCTGCATCACTTTGGCTATAAAATTAATCTTCTGGCCGATCACCGCAAAAACCACGCGGTCCATGAAAAAGATGGCTGCGGTGAATGCCCAAATGATGCCTGAGATCACCAAGATCCGGGAGAAATATAAGGGCGATTACCAGAAGACGAATACGAAGATGATGGAGATCTACCAGAAGTACGGCGTGAATCCATTATCGCAGGTTGGCGGGTGTTTGCCGATGTTGATTCAAATCCCCGTGTTCTTTGGGTTCTTTACCATGTTGCGCAGTGCCGTGGAATTACGCGGTGCTGAATTCCTTTGGGCTTCGGATCTTTCCTCGCCTGATACGATTGCCATGGTTGCCGGGTTTCCCATCAACATCATGCCGCTCCTAATGACCGGTACGATGTTTATGCAGATGCGTCTGCAGCCACCCTCTCCGGGAATGGATCCTACCCAGCAGGCTATGATGAAATATATGCCGCTCATGTTCGTGGTATTCTTTTACTCCGCCTCATCGGGGCTCTGCCTCTACTGGACCGTGCAAAATGTACTGTCCATCGTCCAAACCAAGATGACCAAAGTGGAACCCGATAAAGGCAAAAACGAGGTGGAAGTAATTCCGCCCAATAAAAAACGAAAAAAAACCTAAGTTATGACTATGTCTAGTAAACCCAAATCCATTCTGGAAAACATGCTGAACCACCTGGGCTTCGATGCGGCGGTGGAAGAAACCGCGCTGGATAGCGGCAGCTTGTTAAACGTAAAGACTGAAGATGATCCCGGGCGTTTAATTGGCCGTCAGGGTCGTACGCTCAGCGATCTCCAATACCTTACTAATCGTCTGTTAATAGTGCAGGACGAGGAGGCCCCCAAGGTGACGGTGGATGTCGGTAATTACCGCACTGAAAACCGAGAGAGCTTGATCAAAAAGGCCAAGGAAGCCGCAGAGAAGGCCCGACGTTGGGGTGAGGTGGTGGAAATGGAGCCACTGAATGCGTTCGATCGCCGGGTGGTGCATGAGGCCTTAAAAGAGGTGGAAGATATTACCACCGAATCGATTGAGGTTGAGGAAACCAACAAAAAAATGATCCTGGTTCGTCCTAACAGTAATTAGAATATTAATGTAATTCTATCCAAAGCGGGCCAAATTGAGCCCGCTTTTTTTGTGTCTAGACGATGAAAAACCCATTTTTATGTTTCTGACCTGTTCGAGGTAAGATTAAATATTCATTATTTAATACATGGCACGACGTATGCTCTGTACGCGTGCGATGTCAGTACAGCAAATCAATCCGATTGAGTCCGAGGAGTTTGGAAAAGCTTCGGAGAAGCTATTGCTGGATATTGCCATGAAATCCTCTTTGGATGAGTTAAATCAAATGATGGAACCTAAACCTAAGCCGGCTAATCTGCCCGGTTATTACAGCGACCTTCAATCTTGGCGCCCCCCGGTTTTGTTCAAAGAAGATGAATCGGCTAAGTTAGGCCTTTGAGGTAAGCAAAAATTAGCTTGGGCAGGTCACTGCTGTATCCCCCCTCAAGAATATTCACCAAGGGCTTTTTGAGTGATCGAAGTTGTTGCCCAATCCACTGATAATCATCGATCTCCAGTTTCTGATCACAAAGAGGGTCCTTTTTGTAGGCGTCAAAACCAGCTGAGACACATATCAGGTCCGGTCCAAAATTTTCCATTTCCTTTAATGCCGCTGAAGCGGCCTTGCGCCAGATAAGGTTGGAACTATCCGGGGCTACGATGAAATTATGACAGTTGTTAGAACTCTTGGTGCCGGTGCCGGGGTAGGCCGGATGCTGGTGGATGGAAATAAAGGCGGTTCCCTCCACTTTGTGGAGGATGTCCTCGGTGCCATTGCCATGGTGTACGTCGAAATCAAAAACGGCGGCTTTCTTGAAGCCTGCGGCACGTGCCGTTAGCACAGCAATTGCAATACTATTGAAGAAACAAAACCCCATGGCCTTTTGCTTGGTTGCATGGTGGCCCGGTGGGCGGAGTAGGGAAAAATTCGGTTTATTTTCTTTGGCTAGTTCCAGTGCCCGTAGGGCCCCGCCGATGGATCGGCGTGCGTGGGAGTCTATATTTGGATAGGCGGGGGTATCTGCATCAAAGGGTTCGAACGGGTCACTTACCAGGTGGATATGCTCCAGGCTATGCGCCAGCTCTATTGTTTCATCAGTCACCTTGGAGGGTTTGCCCCAAGTGATCTCCAAATCTTTCTGTTCTCGAAGGAGTTTTAAAGTATCGGCAATACGCTGGGGCCGCTCCGGGTGGCCTGCCTGCGAATAATCCAGACAAGCTTCGTCGGCAATTACGTGCATGTGATTATTGTGAGTCATGCCGGAACTAACGTCCACTGTGAACAACCTTCGATTTCCCGTTGTAGGTACGGCGTCCTATTCTTTTAGGGCGCTGTTCGTGCTGGATTATAAGGTCAAATTCGAGGTCTTTGAAGGGCCAATGGATCTGCTGCTTTACTTGGTAAAGAAGGAGGAGGTGGATATCTATGAGGTGAACCTGACCAAGATCGCCCGTGAGTTTATCGAATACGTGGACTTAATGCGGGAGTTTGACATTGAGATTGCCGGAGAGTTCTTGGTCATGGCCAGTACCTTGATGTACATCAAGAGCAAGGAACTCCTCCCAGTGGATCAACAGGTTCAGGCGGATGAGGATGATGAGGGAGAAGATCCTCGCTGGGAGCTTATTCGTAAGCTGGTGGAATATAAGAAATTCAAGGATGCAGCTGACAAACTGGGAACACTGGAGCACGACCAGGAGGATGTCTATCCGCGCTTGCCAGCCAAACAAGAATTTGAAATGCCCGAAGACCGCGGCCCGGGGCTCAAGGTAAGCATATTCGATTTGATTAACGCGGTGAATGACGTGATTAAACGGGTTGAAGCCCGCACTCACGATATACGCCAGATCGAAGACGAGCACTTTACTGTTGCTGATAAAATCAACGCACTTCGTGAACGCCTTGCCAACCAGCCGCGTTTTACCTTCAGCGAGCTGTTTGCCGATGCGGCCGGCCGCAATGAGGTGGTGGCTACGTTCCTCGCCATGCTGGAATTGATTCGACTGGAGCAAATCAAGATTGATCAGGAAGATAACTTCGGCGATATCGTTATTACCGAAGGGGACGGTTTGGCCGAATTGGATCCGATGAAAACCGATACCTTAACTGAACCGGAACCGGTGACTGAATAGCGTATGGAACTGAAGGATATTCTTGAGGCAATTCTTTTTTCCTCTCAAAAACCGCTGAGCGCCAAGGAGTTGCAGGATATTCTCAAGCAGGCCGGTGAGGTTGGCGAAGGGGGGTCCCAAGACTTTTCCAAAACCAAGGCGGCAGCGGCAACTAAAGCCCTCGAAACGTTGTCTGAAGAAATTGGTCAACTTAATCGATCATATCATCTTGTATGCGTGGCCGGAAGCTGGCAATTCGTTACCCAGACCGAGTATGCGCCCTGGGTACGTGCCATGGTGGGGGTCAAGAATCGTCCGACGCGTTTGTCCAAGCCGGCTCTGGAGACGCTCGCCATCATTGCCTATCGCCAGCCCATTACCCGAGCGCAAATGGAGGAAATTCGTGGAGTATCAGTAGACGGGGTGATTGGCACATTGACTGAGCGAGAATTGGTGGAGGTGGTTGGGCGTGCTGATGTGCCGGGCCGTCCGCAAACCTATGGCACAACCCAAATTTTCCTAGAGTACTTTGGGCTGCGGAATCTTGAGGAATTGCCCGATGCCGAGGAGTTGAGGCAAGTGCCGATCAGTAAACCCGAGGCTCCGGTTACTACAGGTGAGGATGATGAAAATCCGGAGCAAATGTCACTCGAAGAGGTAACCCAAGCAAAGGACAACGATGCTTCCCAACTGGTAAAACAGGCCTCGGAGGACGGAGAAGAAGAGGAGGACTATGACGAGGACGATTTTGAGGATGATGATGAGGACGAGGAGGGGTTTGACGACGAGGAGGGTGAAGCGGTAGAAGAGGCATCACAAACTCCATGAGTATCAAGAAACATCGCGCGGCGATCGATAAGATTGACACTCAGATTGTCAAGCTACTGAACCGCCGCACCAAACATGTGCTGGATATTGGTCAGGCCAAGCTGGCCTCAGGTAAGGCAATCTTCCAGCCGGACCGAGAGCAGGCGCTTTTGCGTCGTATCTGTAAGCTCTCTGATGGAGTCCTTCCCGATGAGTCTCTGAGGCATATATACCGCGAGGTTATGAGCAGTTCCATTGCCTTGCAGAAGGGGTTCAAGATTGCTTTCCTCGGACCCGAAGCTACTTACACTCATCAGGCGGCGGTGCTTCGTTTCGGAACCAGCCTTGCTTACGTACCGCAGAAGACCATTGCCGAGGTTTTTAGCGAGGTGGAAAAAAATCGTGCTGAGTATGGGGTGGTGCCGGTCGAGAATACCACAGAGGGAGTGGTGACCCATACTCTGGATATGTTCGTTGATAGCGAACTCAAAATCATTGCCCAGATTGTCATGCCTATTGAACATTGTCTGGTTGGGAGAGGCAGCCTGGAAGGAATCAGGAAACTTTACTCTCATCCTCAAGCCTATGCTCAGTGTCGCAACTGGGTGCGTGAGACACTTCCCCGGGTTGAGTTCATCGAGACTTCATCCACGACTGCCGCTGCGGCACTGTCGGCCAAAGCCAAGACAGCGGCCGCTATTTCCAGTGCGCTGGCTGCTGAGAAGTATAAACTAAATATTCTCGAGGCTGGGATTCAGGATCACAGTGGAAATGCAACCCGGTTTCTGGTGCTCGGACGAAATTGTGGCTCTCCAACTGACCATGACCGAACCAGTCTTATGTTTACGGTGAATGACAAGGTCGGCGCACTGCATGATGCCCTGCAGCCCTTTCGAACCCATCGTTTAAACATGACCAAGATCGAGTCACGCCCCAGCAGGCGCAAGGCATGGGAATACATTTTCTTTGTGGATGTGGACGGCCATCATGATGACCAGAAGCTTGCCAAGGCGATCCGCCAGCTTGGTGAGAAGTGTTCGTTTGTAAAAATTCTTGGTTCTTATCCCTATGGCGACTAAGCAGCAGACTCCGCTGAATCACGCGCGACAGGTGCTTGACATTGAGTTGGCAGGACTGAAGGCAGTTCGATCTCAACTGGATGAGCAATTTACTGCTACTGTCGGCATACTCAAGGAAGCCCTGACACGCCGTAACAAGCTTGTGGTGGTGGGGATCGGAAAGAGTGGTAATATTGGCCAAAAGATTTCTGCTACTTTCAACAGTACCGGAGCTACCAGTGTTTTGCTCGATCCGGCTAATGCCTTGCACGGGGATATTGGACTGCTTGATGGGGGTGACGTGGTGTTGGCCTTGAGTTATTCTGGAGAATCGGACGAACTATTGAGTCTGATGGCCGCCATCAAAAAATTTCCGGTCCAAATTGTGGCGCTGACGGGTGCACCAAAATCCGCATTGGCCAAACTGAGTGATGTCGTGCTTAATGCAAAAGTGCCCAAGGAGGCCTGTCCCTTTAACCTTGCTCCAACCGCAAGCACGACGGCGATGTTGGCACTCGGCGACGCCTTGGCCATGGCATTGTTGCAGGCAAGAGGCTTCAAGAAAAAAGATTTTGCGCGTTATCACCCTTCAGGTGCCATTGGTCGCGCACTTTTACTTCATGCCAGCGACATTATGCGTACCGGCAAGCGCCTGGCTACTGCATCACGTGAGGCCACCATAAGGGAGGCATTACTGGTTATGACTCGTGCCAAGAGTGGGAGTGTGTGTGTGGTGGGTAAAACCGGCAAGCTAGTCGGAGTCTTTACTGATGGGGATTTGCGGAGGCTCATGGCCAAGTCCGGTGACGCCGTATTGAATCAGTCACTCAGCAAAGTAATGACTACCAAGCCAACCACCCTGCGGGACTCCGCACTGGCGGTGGAAGCCCTTAAGGTTTTCCATACCCGCAAGATCGATGATCTCATCGTGATCAACGCAAAGCGCGAGCCGGTTGGGCTGATCGATTCTCAGGATTTGCCCAAGCTCAAGCTGGCCTAAATGTCATTCCTCCGTTACCCTGTTGTCGTTATGGGTAAAATTCGTCCTTATCTTATCGGTGCGGCATTAACCGCGGTTTTGGTTGTTGGCATGGCTCAGGCTCAAACGCGAGGATCGCGCTGGGAGTATCTCTATGTGGAGCAGCAATGGGTAAAATATGAAGCTATTGCTCCCGGGGCTGCGGGACCCCGGTTGGTTCATTCCAAATTGTTCAATGAACTGGGTAATGAAGGTTGGGAAATGGTACAGGCCGGAGTTGGAGGCTATGTGTTCAAGCGAAGACGTTAGGTCTAGTACTTGACCTTCGAGGGCAGTGAATCAGATTATGTTGATCATGAGTCGCATAGCTTTGTCTCTTCTGTTTTTGATTACTGGGTCATTATTTGCTGCATCGGTGCAAACACAGGAATCCATAACACTTCAAAAGAAGCGCGAGTTTACAGCGCGTTTTCTGCTTTATTTACCTGA
>Ga0208766_1001626_pt1 | contig 12022 bp, 6 predicted proteins | sample ETN01SmetaG_3_FD_185792 | JGI IMG/M metagenome (GOLD analysis project Ga0208766, IMG submission 185792) | Marine microbial and viral communities from oxygen minimum zone, Eastern Pacific Ocean - ETNP2014F12-01SV263 (SPAdes) (version 2) | ecosystem: Environmental > Aquatic > Marine > Oceanic ...
ATGTGAATTATGGGTCTGACCTGTGGAAACGGTATTGACAAATAGGTTGTTCGTGAAACGGGTGTTGTTACCGTGTCTGTAGAACTTGACCCAGTCAGTAATGTTCACAAATGTGTTGTGATCGATGACGAGTGGGTTGTAACCAGGGATGACACCATTGTCATAGATAACCATGACCTGTCCGTGACATCCTTCTACGGTATTGTTCTGAACCTTAAGTTCTTTCCAAGTACCGGTCCAGCCGCCACCGCCGCCCCATACGAAGCCGCCCCACCACATTCCACCACCGTATACAGTGAACTGTACCGCAGTGTTATTGGTAAGGTGCAAGCGTTGAGCAGTGCCAAAGTTAAAGTAACTAATGATCTGATGATGGACTGATGTCACATGATCAACGACCACAGTATTATTTTCACCATAGGTCGATAGAACACCAAAGAGTGATCCTGTTTGACCAGCAGCAACCCCATTGAAGAGGATGTTCCTTATGGCATATGTTTGAGTATGTCCGTGTGTTTTTACATGGTTCTGTGGCCATCCTGTAAACTGTAGGTTGCCATCGTCACCCGCAATCGGTTGTACCGTTGCTGGATGCTCACCATCCCCATATGCAGCACCAACCAACTCACAACTAGTACTTAAGTTTACTTCAGAAAGCTGTAAGTAAACCTTGTTGGCCGATAGGACATAAACATCATGCGCTTGTTCTCCGGTTTCCGTTGTATCACCATGGATGAAAGTTTCCATTTCACCCGGTGTTCCTGTCCAAGGAACATCTACTGATGTTTGTGCAACGATAACCATCGGAATGATAGCACATGCTATTAGGATGCGATTTAATATCGATTTTTGCATCTGTTTTACTCCATTTGTTATTGTTTTATTAATATCTTCTCGAGAAGAACTAACTATTGTCTTATAATGTAATAACAATATATAGTATAGTTCATTTAAGATATATATATTATAAGAACAAACTGATTCTCCATACAACCTATTTTATAAAATTATTAAACTTCGGTTTCAGGGCAATAAATTGAAAAAAAATACAAAGATCGCTCAAGATCTGAATGATGGTTGGGAACTAAGATCTGATAATGAAAATGACTGGATAGTCTCGAAGGTTCCAGGAAATGTCCATCTGGATCTCATGAGAAACCAGCGTATTCCAGATCCGTTTTTTGGTGAGAATGAGTCTGATCTACAGTGGATAGCAGATAAGGACTGGACCTATAAGGTGACCTTTGTCCCAGATAAGGAGATCCTAGATAAAAGAAATATTGAACTTTTCTTCCATGGTCTAGATACCTATGCTGATGTCTATTTGAATGATACGAAGGTGATCAGTGCAAATAACATGTTCCATCCTTGGAGTGTTGATGTTAAAAAAATCATTGAAAATGGCACGAATGAACTGGTTCTGCATTTTCGTTCTCCACTGAAGGAAGTGTCTTCTCTCATAAGTGCTCTTGAACACAGTCTTCCTGCAGATAATGATCAGGCAGGTAAGACCAGCCCGTTTACCCGAAAGGCACCTTATCACTATGGATGGGACTGGGGCCCTTGTTTTGTGACATCAGGAATTTGGAAGGATGTGGAGCTTATTGGTTGGGATGATTGGTTCGTGGATGATGTCCACATCATGAACAAAAAAGTTTCCAATGAAATAGCCGAATTATCCATTGAGTTAATGATCAATTCTGCGACCGATAATGATGTTTCAGTTACGGTAGAAGAGTCACGTACTGGTCTAAAGATCGAACATGGATTCACGATAGTGCCTGGATCCAACGATCTTACCTTCACCATGTCCATCGATGATCCAGACCTATGGTGGCCAATAGGGCATGGCGACCAACCACTTCATGATTTTCTCATCACTGTGCAGACAAAGGATGAGCTACAGCGATTTAAGCGTAAAATTGGTATCCGGGACATTAATATCAAGAGAGAGCAAGATCAAAAAGGGGAATCCTTTGAGGTTCACGTAAATGGAATGCCGATCTATTCAAAGGGCGCGAACTGGATTCCAGCAGATTCATTTGTCGAGCGATTGACCCGTTCAGATTATGAAAGATTATTGAAGGATGCGACCCGCGCGAACATGAATACCTTGCGGATCTGGGGTGGAGGTATCTATGAGCCAGATCATTTCTATGAACTATGTGATGAGATGGGGATCATGGTCTGGCAGGATTTCATGTTTGCATGCTCAATGTACCCTGCGCATGATTCATTTCTCAGATCGGTTGAAAAAGAAGCAAGACATCAGGTTGATCGTTTAAAGCACCACCCATGCATCATCCTATGGTGCGGTAATAACGAGGTAGCATCTGGATGGCTTAGTTGGGGATGGAAGGAAGAACTGCCAGGATCGGTCTGGGACGACTATCGCAAATTGTTCCATGAATTGCTTCCCTCTGTCTGTAGTGAACTCGATCCTGGAAGGCTCTATTGGCCGAGTTCTCCAGGTCATGGTTTAACTCAGTCTAAGGATGATCAGATCCATGGGAAGGGCGATAACCATTATTGGGGTGTCTGGCATGGAGGAGATGATTTTGAGGCATTCGAGGATAATGTTGGAAGATTCATGTCAGAATATGGGATGCAATCATTTCCGGACATGAGGACCATAGAGGCTTTCACAAATGAGAAAGATCGTAGTGTTGACTCTGAGACCATGAATGCCCATCAAAAAGCCTCCCTAGGAACGGGAAACCTAATAAAATACATTGAGGATGGCTATCGCATGAATAATAGTTTTGAGTCCGTTGTACAACTCAGCCAGATCATGCAGGCTCAAGCAATCAGGTCAGCGGTGGAATCACATAGGCGAAACATGCCATTCTGCATGGGGACGTTGTACTGGCAGTTCAACGATTGTTGGCCTGTCATATCTTGGTCAAGTATTGACCATGGAGGAAACTGGAAGGCATTGCACTATCTGGCAAGACATTTTTTTGGGCCGGTCCTCGTTTCAATGCTAGATCGAAAGGGTCAGATCGAAATACATGTCATCAACGATCAACACCATGGCCATGATGCAGAGTTGGTCTTGAAATTATTCAAATTTGATGGTACGATCCTGTTAGAAGAAGCATCCGACATGGAGGTTGATCCCTTTTCTTCACTTATGGCCAAAGGCCTTGATAAAAATAGATTGATCAGTGAGCATGACCCATCTGACCTGATCCTTAGAGCGGAACTAAGGTCTAATGGAAGGCTGCTGAGCAAGAACCAACTTTTCTTCAAAAAACCGAAGGATCTCAATATTCCGCGACCAGATTACCACCATGATGTTGAGAAACTGAATGGAAGATTTCAGATCACCATTCGCTCAAACTCTTTTTTATGTCAATTGCATTTACGATCACGTAAAGTTCAAGGAGTCTTCAGTGATAATTATTTTGACATGTTGCCGGGTGAGGTTGCCTTGGTCGAGTTTGATCCAGGCGAAGATTGCGATGTCAATGAATTAGACCTCAAGATCAATACGCTTTATGAGATAATGAACTAGAAAAATTTCAAGGTTGAGGATAGAAATGGAACATGACGCGAGTCTAGATTGGCCAAATATCTCACGTTACAAAAAAGACAATGAGGCCTTGGCGCCTCCTTCACCAAGTGAAAATAGAGTTGTTTTCATGGGGGATTCCATCACGGAGGAATGGTCAAATCTATATCCAAGGTACTTTGATGATCGGTCATACATTAATAGAGGCATAGGGGGACAGACCACACCTCAGATGTTAATTCGATTCAGGCCTGATGTGATCGATCTGAGCCCATCAGTCGTGGTCATTCTTGCAGGTACAAATGATATTGCGGGCAATACTGGTCCATCCAATGTTAAAATGATCACTGATAACATGTTCTCAATGTCTGAAATATCAATGGCTCACGGGATAAAGGTTGTACTATCATCGATCCTTCCAGTGCATGAATATGAGTGGGCAAAAGAGATAAAAGATTCACCCTCTACCATTAGTTCTGTCAACTCCATGTTAAAGGACCATGCCCAATTGAACAATATGGAATACCTAGACTATTACTCAAAGATGGTAGATGACAGGGAGGGACTCATGGGCGAGTATACCTCCGATGGGGTGCATCCAAATAAGGCCGGCTATGAGGTCATGTCCGTGCTGGCAGAGGCTACACTCTCTCGCATCCTCGGACCATGATCATGGCGATGACAAAATGAATAACACATTGACCACCAATAAATGGTTGAGGATCGCTACGTTATGCATTCTCTATTTTGCGCAGGGTTTTCCATGGGGATTCATGCTTACTGCATTGCTGTCATTTCTGGCATCAAAAGGGCTGACCATGGTAGAGTCCGGGCAACTGACAGCCATGGCCTATCTTCCATGGACATTCAAACTTTTTTGGGGCCCGATCATTGATTCCTTTACTCTTCCATCCATGGGACGCCGTCGTCCCTGGATCTTGTTTGCACAATTCGGAATGGCGCTCACTCTGATCGCAATGATATTCATGGGTGACATCACAAGCAATATTGGTCTATTAGGCTGGATGTTCTTCCTTCATAATTGTTTTGCCTCATTACAGGATGTTAGTTGTGATGCGTTGGCTGTTGATGTTTTGTTGCCCGAAGAGCAGGGCAAGGTCAATGGTGCGATGTGGGGGTCCAAGATCATCGGAACTGGCACTGGAGCCGCGGTGATGGGCACGCTGCTTGTTTCTAACGGTCTGGTCTTTGCAGTCACTGTCCAGACGATCCTGATGGTTGGGATCATGGCTTTCCCATTGTTTATTCTTGAACGCCCAGGAGAGAAGAGATTCCCCTGGAGCAAGGGGTCTGTGTCCAAGACAAAAAATATCAGCAGCATTCAAAACCCCATCTTGGTCATCAAAGATCTATTGAATGCATTCTCCAAGCGGCCATGCTTTTTTGCTGGGTTATTCATATTGTTATCTGCGATGAATCAAGGTGTGAATGGTGCCATACTACCTGTTTTTTATAATACGACATTGGGTTGGGAATCAGATGCATATTCACAGTTTGTTGGAGGACCCGGAACCATGTTGGAGTTCATAGGCGCACTTTTAGGCGGGGTGTTGGCCGATCGTTTTGGTAGGAGAAAGGTCTTCTTCTTAGGATGGGGAAGTTTCTCAGTTCTTTCAGGTGTCTTTGGTCTATTGATCCTGAATACTCAGGAATTACCAGGTTGGTTCCAGATATTTTATCTTGCAGCACACCCCTTTTTCATTGCCATTGGTACGGTCTCAATGTTTGCATTGGCCATGGCACTATCATGGTCAAAGGCATCAGCGACCATGTTTACCTCCTACATGGCCATTTCAAATCTTTCTGTGGTCATTGGTAATAAATTGATAGGTCCCTTGACGGAGATGTTTAGCATTGGCCAGGTCTATGTTCTGATGATGATCGTTTGCCTATCACCGGTTCTCTTTCTAAAATCAATGGATCCAAGACCGATATTGGACATGAAATCAGAGCATTAATTAGGACATCCCATGTATCTCATATTTAGACTATCAACAATTATCTTGAGCATTTCGTCAATGCATGGCCAGGGATTCTGGGGGAATGAATTCCCAGAGGCGAAGATCGAATATGCCCCCAAAAACTATGTATGCCATAAGACAGACATCCCGATATTGATCGATGGTTTGTTAAATGATGATGCTTGGGAGGCTGTCCAATGGACAGATTCCTTTGTTGACATTGAAGGTAGTTTAAAGCCTAAACCATTCTATGATACAAAAGTAAAAATGCTTTGGGATGAAGATCATTTTTACTTTGCAGTTCAGATGGAAGAACCACATGTATGGGCAACCTTGAAAGAAAGAGATGCCATCATTTATCATGATAATGACTTTGAAATATTCTTGGATCCAGATGGTGATACGCATAACTACTATGAATTGGAGGTCAATGCATACGAGACAGAATGGGACCTGTTGCTTTTAGCTCCTTACCATGACCATGATAAGGTGGCTCTGGATACATGGGATATTCCTGATCTTAAAACTAAGGTCCATGTAGATGGCACGATCAATGACCCATCAGACATGGATGAGGGATGGAGCATTGAGATCGCTATCCCATGGAAGGCATTTTACAACAATTATCGATCAAATGAGCCTCCTAAAGATGGAGAAAACTGGAAGGTCAATTTTTCAAGGGTACAGTGGGATGTTGATATTGTTGAAGGAAAGTATGTAAAGACAGATAACCCTGAGTTCAATTGGGTATGGTCACCGCAGGGGCACATCTACATGCATTTTCCCCATTTTTGGGGGTTGGTCCAATTCTCTGAAAAGTCTCCCGGGAGTGAAAAGGTTGAATTCATCGATAATGGGATGGATAAGATCAAATGGGCACTTAGACAGGTTTACATTAGACAAAGAAATTATTTTTTCAATAATCAGCGTTATACTGCCTCATTAAAGGAATTGAATCTCATGGACAAACCAGTAGAGGGTGTACCTTGGCCACCAAAAGTCGTACTGACCCCATCAGGCTGGGAGGCTGAATTGGATGGGGATGGGTCATCTGTAGTTATACGTAAAGATGGAAGGGTCTGGGTCAAATGAACTTGCATTTAATTGATTGGCTGATCGTTCTTATCGTCCTCTTCGGGATGTTCTATTCTGTATCTTTTTCATCAGGTTTGATGAAAAGTGTCACGGATTTTCTATCCGCGGGCAGGACCGCTGGACGCTATCTCATATCTGTATCAAGTGGTATTGCTGGTCTTGGTGCCATATCTGTGGTGATGTTCCTAGAAATGGGTTACGAAGCTGGGTTCAGTCTCGCTTGGTGGGGACTGAGTCAAGGTATCATCATCTTGATGTTGACCATGTCTGGATGGGTGATCTATCGTTTCAGATCTACCCGTTGTTTGACCCTAGCACAGTTCTTTGAAAAACGATATAGCCGGAAGTTTCGTATCTTTACGGGCATTGTTGCCTTTACCGCTGGAATCATAAATTTTGGGATCTTTCCAGCGGTTGGGGCGCAGTTCTTCATAAGTTATTGTGGGTTGCCAGATGCATACATGGGAATTCCTGTATATCCCCTGGTCATGGTAGTCCTCCTTTGCATCTCACTCTATTTTGTATATACGGGTGGACAGATCGCTGTCATAATCGCCGACTTTTTTCAAGGAATATTCGCAACACTTGTTCTGGTCATTGTGGTCCTCTATCTATTCTTTAGCATTGGCTGGGATCAGGTAGAATACTCTTTGGAACAGACCCCGATCAAATTGGCAAGGGAAGAGATAAAGGCGCTGGATGATGATGAATCTTTCATGGCACTTTCAGAAATAGAGCAAGAAGAAAGAAAAAGTGAGATAAATGAGAGGCATGAGAATTCATCAAGGATCAATCCTTTTAAGACCAGCCATATAGAGGATTTTAACTTTTGGTATTTTCTGATTGGGATCATCGGCATCATGTATGGAAGCATGAGTTGGCAAGGAAGCCAGGCCTATAATAGCTCTGCAAAGAGTGCACACGAGGCCAAGATGGGATCTGTGCTTGCTGGTTTTAGAGGCTTGCCCCAGGGATTATTTTTTCTTTTAGTTCCCATATTAATATATGTTTTCATGAACCATGCTGACTACCAACATGTGGCTGCATCTGTAGAACTATCGCTTCAGGATCTGGATACAAATACTCTTAGATCACAAATGCGTGGTCCATTGGTACTGTCAACTGTTTTGCCTATTGGCTTGCTTGGAGCATTCGCAGCATTGATGCTAGCTGCATTTGTCAGCACACATGACACCTATTTGCATTCTTGGGCGACGATCATTGTTCAAGACGTGATCATGCCGTTTAGGAACAAGCCTTTTGACAAGGACACTCATCTAAAGGTGCTAAGGTATGCAATACTTGGTGTTGCCATATTCATATTTCTGTTTAGTCTCCTATTTCAGCAAAATCAAAAGATCGCGCTCTTCTTTGCGATAACAGCTGCGATCTTTGCAGGCGGTTCTGGAGCCGTCATCATAGGAGGACTTTATTGGAGGAAAGGAACAACCAAAGCTGCTTGGACCGCAATGATCGTTGGTGCATTCATTAGTGTAGGGGGTGTACTGGCCAAGCAGATTTCAGCAGATTGGTTGGCGGATAGAACATCAGTTTTATATATTATAAGAGATCTGAAAACTATTTTGCAGTTCATAAGAGAAATAAATGGACAAGAGTATTGGGCGATTAGCATGGGTGCCGCGGCCTTTTCATATATTGTTGTATCATTAATTGAAAATGCAGAGCCATTTGACATGGATAAACTTTTATACCGAGGGAAACACGCTATTGAAGGTGAGAAGAAGGTCGTGAACAAGGATACACAATTGGGATGGAAGATCTTCATGATGGGAGACGAGTTTACCAAGGGAGATAAATTAATATACATATTGAACTATGTCTGGACAGGTATATGGACACTTGTCTTCATCATAGGTACCGCATATAATCTTTCAAATGATGTTAGTGATGCTACTTGGATGGCATTTTGGAAAAACTACATTTACATACACATTGTAATTTCTCTATCAATGATAGTCTGGTTCACGATTGGTGGTTTTCGTGACCTTAAGATCATGATGGAAAGATTGAACACTGACCACAGAGATCATGATGATGATGGCTGGGTCGAAGACAAATAGATCATGAATAAAAAAGAAACTGAATTAATCATTCAAAGGATCGAGAGGTGGCATGGCCGCCTGTCCGATCTTCTTATTTACGACCAGAGGATGTTCAAGGCAAAATTTGGGTGGTCCAAGGAGCCAACTGCGTTTGATGATCGGCTTTCATTGGATTATAAGCCCATCAGTGAGGGTGATCCATGGGGAGAGAAATGGGAAAGTGCCTGGTTTCATTTAGAGGGAGATGTGCCCAAGGATTGGTCAGGAAGATCCATTGCCGCTAACTTGGACTTTTCTGGAGAGGGGCTTGTATACGATAATGAGGGAAAACTTTTGCAGGGGATAACCAACGCATCTATTTGGGATCCCAACTTTGCTCGTGCGCGGGTGCCATTAATAGATTCATCCATTGGTGGTGAGCATCTGGAACTTTGGGTAGAGGCAGCGGCAAACTCATTGTTTGGGGTATTTACTGATACCGATCCAGAAGAAGACAGTCCCAAACGGCATGGCTGGTTCAATGCAAAGGTCGAGACGATCAAGTTTGGTATCTTTGATGAAGATCTCTGGCACCTTTATCTCGATGCCAGGATCCTTTTGGGATTTGTGAAACGTTTGGATGAGGATTCAGTAAGGCGATCAAGGACGATCCTTGCCTTGAACGATTGCATCAATGCTTTCTGCGATGATAGAAAGAATGTAAATAAAGCGAGAGAGTGTTTAAAAACAGAACTTGAAAAACCCGCAGCGGCATCAGACCTCAGTGTTTCAGCCATAGGGCATGCCCATATTGATACGGGATGGCTTTGGCCAGTAAGGGAAACGGTTCGAAAATCTGCACGTACCTTTGCAACTCAATTGAGCATTATTGATAAATATCCCGACTACATATTTGGCGCATCACAACCCCAGCACTACCAGTTCATGAAAGATCAATACCCTGAACTATATGCTAGGATAAAGGACGCGGTCAAGTCTGGAAATTGGGAGGTTCAAGGCGGAATGTGGGTGGAGGCAGATTGCAATTTGATCAGTGGAGAGTCAATGGTCAGGCAATTGCTCCATGGTAAGAACTTTTTCAAGGATGAGTTTGATATTGAGGTTGATAATCTTTGGTTGCCAGATGTATTTGGTTATTCGGCAGCACTACCACAGATCCTAAAAAGGGCTGGGGTAAATTATTTTTTGACTCAGAAACTTTCATGGAGTCAATTCAATGAGTTTCCTCATCATACCTTTAATTGGCGTGGAATTGATGGCACAGAGATCCTGACGCATTTTCCACCAGAGAATACGTACAACAGTGAATTGGATACGGAGTTTCTTTTACCCGCTCAAAAGAGTTTCAAGGAAAAGGATAAACTGGACGAATTCATCTCGTTGTTTGGTGTGGGAAATGGTGGAGGAGGCCCAAAGCCAGAAAATGTAGAACTCGGAAGACGAATGTCAGACCTTGAGAACTCGCCGCGAGTTAGGTTTGACACTGCAAAGAACTTCTTTGACAGGCTTGATAAGCATAAAGATGATCTGGAGACGTGGGTAGGAGAACTCTATCTTGAACTCCATAGGGGAACCCTTACAACACACGGGCTTGTAAAAAGACAAAATCGAAAACTCGAATGGAAACTGCGTTCGGTCGAGATGTTATGGTCCTGCCTCTCACTCGGAGACTATCCGATCGAAGAGTTGGATGTCCTTTGGAAGATACTGATGATCAATCAATTTCATGACATCATACCAGGATCTAGCATCAACCTTGTTTATCAGACCACGCACAAAGAATATGAACAGATCCATCAGGGATGTGATGACCTGATAAGTAAGGCAGCCAAGTTATTGTTCAAGGAAGATGCCGACTCATTTGTGTTGGCAAATACCCTCTCTTATGAGTGGAAGGGCGCTGTAAAACTTCCAACATCTTTTCAGGGTCATGAGTTGCTAGATCAAAATGGAACCTCAGTGCCACTGCAAAAGACTGACGAAGGTGTCCTGGCAGCTGTAGATCTTGAGCCTTTATCATTTAGCACATTCAAAAAAGGAGTTAGTATTACCCTTGAGGTCCAAAGATCAAATGACCTTGTATTGGAAAATGATCTGATCAGATATGAATTTGCTAGTAATGGTACCTTGAGGTCCAGTTATGATAAACAACTTGAAAAGGAATTCATGTCTGGGGATGGTAACGTGTTTTCACTTTACGAGGACAGACCCAATAACTGGGATGCTTGGGATGTTGACTTTTTCTATAGAGATGCCTTGATCGAGACGGCCGAGATAACCCAGGCCAATAGTTGTTCAAGTGGCGAGGTTGTGCAGCAGTTGAGATTTATCTTTAACATTGGAAAATCGACCATCGAACAGATGGTCAGTCTTGATCCCCGATCCAAAAGACTGGACTTTTCAACGAAGGTTGATTGGAAAGAGAGTCACAAGATGCTTCGTGTACATTTCCCTGTCAATGTAAGATCTGAACAAGCCTCCTTTGACATCCAATATGGACATGTCAAACGAAATACCCATAGAAATACCAGTTGGGACAAGGCAAAGTTCGAGGTGGTAGGACATAAATATGCAGATATCTCCGATCATGATAATGGAGTTGCGCTGCTCAATGATTGTAAATATGGTTACATGGTACACGATGATCTTTTGGACCTCAATCTTCTTCGTTCACCAAGCAACCCTGATCCAGATGCGGATAGGGGCTCTCATGTATTTACCTATGGTTTGTTACCCCACCAAGATGACCTGATCCATTCAAATGTGATCCGTGAGTCCTCCTGCTTGAATCAAGGCCCCATGCTCTTTGAGGGCATGGCAAGCGAGATCGACATTCCATTGAAATTAATTGGAGAAGGCATGGAACTCACTGTATTGAAAAAGGCAGAGAAGGGAGATGCCTGGATCTTGCGAGTGGTTGAGACCCATGGAAGGGTTTCAAGTGGGTCAGTGCAATTGAAAGGCATGATCACAGAGTGTGATATCATGGAGTGGAATGAACTAGGTGATCCACAGGCGGTTGAAGATTCATTCCCACTTACTCTAGAACCTTTTGAGATCAAGACCTATAAGGTTACATATTAAGACTGTGTTCAGTATCACAAAAATATTTGATAACTACCATTTGACTTGGTGGTTTCCACTAGTATTGATATCTTCTAATTAATAGAGATTGCTTATTCCATCTCATAAATAAAACTAAATGGAGTCTACCATGATCCGTTCATCATTCATCTCATTATTCCTAGCCCTATCGTTTCTATTGGCATCAGGCCCTTCTCAAAATAAGGACCCAGAGGCCCAAAAAGAAAGAGAGGAGCACCTAAAAAGGACAGAGGATTTCAAAACAGAAATGGAAAAGAAAAGAT
>Ga0208766_1001632_pt1 | contig 12001 bp, 12 predicted proteins | sample ETN01SmetaG_3_FD_185792 | JGI IMG/M metagenome (GOLD analysis project Ga0208766, IMG submission 185792) | Marine microbial and viral communities from oxygen minimum zone, Eastern Pacific Ocean - ETNP2014F12-01SV263 (SPAdes) (version 2) | ecosystem: Environmental > Aquatic > Marine > Oceanic ...
AATAATAAATTCTGGCAGTCTAATACCACCACTATAGTAATTTAAAAGCTGCCCTTTATGTTCTATACCTTTCAAGTATGCTTCGTAAGTTGGAGCGGTATAACCACTTTTTAGTAAAAATTTTTCATATTTAGTTCTAGAAAATTTATTATCTTTATGAAAATTTTTGTCGTTTATTAAAATTTCCATTAAACCTTGATCTGTTAACTGTATTCCTTTTTTTTCAGTTTCAATTTCTATAATCTTTTCACTTATATAATTACTTAAAATGCCATCTATTAATTTAGATTTTCCGATTTTATCTATCTCTTCTTTACTGAGATTTATTTTTTGAAGATAAGTTATAAATTCTTTTAAATTAATTTTTTTTTCGTTTATCTCAACTATAACATTCTGTTTACCGGATCTAAAAACATCACCCATTCCCCACATTATGAATGGGAGGGCTATTATTGCTATAAAAATCTTAGCAATAAATGATTTAGAAAATTTTCTTATTGAAGCAAGCATAATTTTAATTTAAGAAATTTAGATTAATTGTATTAAAAAATCTATAAATAAAGTATTTAAATTATGGCAAACGGTATTAGATATTTCATTGGTAATTGGAAAATGTTTGGAATTCCAAGCTCATTTAAAATTTTAGATAAAATAAATAGTTATTTTCAAAAGGATAAAAAAAATAATAAAAAATACAAAATAATAATAGCGCCCCCGCTTACTTTGTTACAGGATTTTTCAAGAAGATGTAAAAAGAAAAAAATTCTTATATCTGCTCAAAACTGCTATGAGAAAGACAACTTTGGTGCGCACACCGGTTTCGTCAGCCCATTTATGATTAAAAAAATAGGAATTAATTATGTTATTATTGGGCACTCAGAAAATAGAGCTTCAGGCGAAACAGACAAAATTATTATGGAGAAGATTTCATTGGCGGTAAAAAATAATTTTACTGTTATTTTCTGCATAGGAGAAAACAAAGAAGAAAGAAGAAAAAAGAAGACATTAAATGTTTTAAAAAAACAAATATTGAATGGATTAAAAAAAAACAAACATGATTTTAAAAAAATTATTATAGCCTATGAACCAGTTTGGTCTATTGGAACCGGCAAAATTCCATCACCCCAAGAGTTACAAAATAATGCTTTTAATTTAAAAAAATTTATTAAGAAAAAATTTAAGTTAAAATGTAACCCAAAACTTCTTTATGGAGGATCCGTCGATAAAAATAGTATTCGTTCCTTTAAACCCATTAAAGAATTAGATGGTTTTTTGATTGGTGGAGCTTCAAAATCTTCAAAGAATTTTATTGATATAATAAAAAATTTCTATAAATAACTGATATGGAAACAATCTTTATAGTTGTAAATGTAGCTTTAGCAATATTGTTGGTTTTACTTGTTTTAGTACAAACCTCCGAAGGTGGAGCATTAGGTTTGGGTTTATCACAAGATAATTTTGCTTCTACCAGATCAATTGGAAATTTTTTAACTAAATCAACAGCAGTTATTGCAACTTTATTCATTATTTCAAGTATTTCACTTGTTGTTTTATCAAGAGGTGATTTGCAGGATAATCGGTCAGTTATAGAGAAAATCGAGGAAGAAAAAGATTCTGATACACCTAAAATTCCTGAGTCTGAAAAATAAACTTTATTTTTAATTAAAATTTGATATATTGTCCTTCCATGGCGCGATATGTATTCGTTACTGGCGGCGTGGTATCCTCACTGGGCAAAGGTCTTTCTTCCGCTTCTCTGGCGTCATTACTTCAATTAAGAGGTTTTAAAGTAAGAGTTAGAAAATTAGATCCTTATTTAAATGTAGATCCCGGAACCATGAATCCATTTCAACATGGTGAAGTTTTTGTAACAGATGATGGTGCAGAAACTGATTTAGACATAGGTCATTACGAAAGATTTACAGGAATTTCCGCTACACAATCAGATAACATAACGACTGGTGGTATTTATAGCGATATAATTAAAAAAGAAAGAAGAGGAGACTATTTAGGAGGGACTGTTCAGGTTGTTCCTCACGTTACTGACCGTATAAAGAAATTTATATCTCATAATGTAAAAGATGAAGATTTTATTATTTGTGAAATTGGCGGAACAGTTGGGGATATAGAGAGTTTACCTTTTCTTGAAGCAATAAGACAATTTTCTAACGATATAGGAAAAAAGAATAGTTTATTTATTCATCTTACTTTAGTTCCTTATCTCAAAGCGTCAGGAGAACTTAAAACCAAGCCAACCCAACACTCAGTTAAGGAATTAAGAAGTTTGGGTATTCAACCTGACATAATAATTTGTAGATCAGAAAGAGAGATTCCAAAATCAGAAAGAAAAAAAATATCTTTATTTTGTAATGTTTCTATAGACAACGTTATTGAAACGGTTGATGTGAAAACTATATATGAAGCGCCAATTAGTTTTCACCAAGAGAAACTAGACGACCGAGTTTTATCACATTTTAATATTAAGAATAAAAAATCACCTGATCTCACTAAATGGAAAAATATTACAGCAAAAGTCCTCAATCCAAAAAGAGATGTAAACATAGGTATTATAGGGAAATATGTTAATCTCAAAGATGCATACAAATCGCTCGATGAAGCATTAATTCATGGCGGCATATCAAACAATTTAAGAGTTAACTTAAAAAGAATAGACTCAGAAAATTTAAAACCCGAAAACATAAAGTCACTATTAAAAGATGTAACAGGCGTTCTTATTCCTGGAGGCTTTGGCAAAAGAGGCAGTGAAGGCAAAATTGCTGCCATAAAATACGCAAGATTGAACCATATACCTTTCTTTGGTATTTGCTTTGGTATGCAAATGGCTGTTATTGAGGCTGCTAGAAATTTATTAAATATTAAAAACGCTTCTACCAGTGAGTTTGGAAATAATTGTACCCCAGTTGTTGGATTGCTTGAAGAATGGCAAAAAGGAAATAAAAAATTAAAAGGAAGTGAAAAAAATTTAGGTGGAACGATGAGATTAGGTTTATATGATGCTGTACTAAAAAATAATTCTTTGATATCTAAAATATATTCTGAAAAGAAAATTAAAGAAAGACACAGACATAGGTATGAAGTGAATATAAAATATAAAGATGATTTTGAAAAAAAAGGTCTAATTTTTTCTGCTTTATCACCAGACGGAACACTTCCTGAGATAATTGAATTAAAAAATCATCCTTGGTTTGTTGGCGTTCAGTTTCATCCTGAATTTAAATCAAGACCTTTTACGCCACATCCGTTATTTTCATCTTTTGTTAAGGCCGCTGGTATCAATGGGAGAAAAAATTAATGAAAAATAAATCGGTTAAATGTGGAAAATTAAATATATCAAATACAAATCCATTCACTTTGATTGCAGGACCTTGTCAGTTGGAAAACGAGAAACATGCGTTAGATGTTGCTAGTGAATTAAAAAAAATTACCGAAAAGCTTGGTATAGGTCTAATTTACAAAACATCTTTTGATAAAGCTAATAGAACAAGTTTAAAAGGAAAAAGAGGAGCAGGCCTTGAAAGTTCCCTTCCGGTTTTTGATAAAATTCGAAAAGATGTAGGAATACCAGTTTTAACAGATGTTCATACAGCAGAGCAGTGTTCAATTATTTCAAAGCATGTTGACGTTTTGCAGATACCAGCTTTTTTATGTAGACAAACCGATTTATTAGTTGCTGCTGCTAAAACAGGAAAGGTTATAAATGTTAAGAAAGGACAATTTTTAGCTCCCTGGGATATGATTAATGTAACAAAAAAAATAGCTGACTCAGGAAATACAAATATTTTAGTTACAGAGCGGGGCGCAAGTTTTGGTTATAACACGCTAGTATCAGATATGAGATCTTTACCTATTATGGCAAAGAATGGTTATCCAGTAGTTTTTGATGCAACGCATTCTGTTCAACAACCTGGTGGAATGGGAGACAAAAGTGGAGGACAAAGAGAATTTGTAGAATATCTTGCTCGTGCTGCTATTGCTGTCGGGGTTGCGGCAGTTTTTATGGAAACACATCCTGATCCAGACAACGCACCATCTGATGGACCAAATATGGTTCCATTATCAAAAATGCCTAGTTTGTTAGAGCAACTAGTTGAAATTGATAAGTTAATAAAGAATGGCAAAAATTAAAAACATCAAAGGCCGACAGGTTTTTGATAGCAGAGGGAATCCTGCAGTAGAAGCCGAAGTTTATTCGGACAAAGGCTGTCACGCTTTAGCAATAGTTCCTTCGGGGGCATCAACAGGTACTCACGAAGCTTATGAATTGAGAGATAAAGACAACAAAAGTTATCTTGGCAAAAGTGTTTTTAAAGCAGTTGAAAATATAAACGGTCCAATATCAAAGGCTTTACAAAATATTGACAGTAACGATCAAACAAAGATAGATGAAATTTTAATAAATTTGGATGGTACTGAGCAAAAGAAAAAACTTGGCGCTAATGCTATTTTGGCTGTTTCTATGGCTTCATGCAAGCTAGCAGCTATTGAACAAAATATTTCTTTATTTAAATATTTGGGAAGTTCTAAAAATTATCAACTACCAGTACCACTTCTGAATATTATAAATGGTGGTGTCCACGCAAAAAACAATTTAGATATCCAAGAGTTCATGATACGTCCTGAGAAAGCAAAATCATTTTCTGAGGCTATTAGAAGAAGTTTTTTAGTAATTCAAAGTTTAAAAGGAATGGTTGATACCACCAATGTTGGCGACGAAGGTGGATTTGCTCCTAATTTAAAAAACACCGAAGAAGCAATTAAATTAATAACTAAAGCAATTGAAAAATCAGGCTTTAAGCCAGATGAAGATATTTCAATTTGTTTGGATGTTGCCGCCAATGAATTAAATAAAGCAAAAACAATAGCTTATTATTCTGAATTAATTAAAAAATACCCCATAAAGTCTATAGAAGATCCTTTTGCTGAAGATGATTGGGAATCTTGGAAAAAACTTACAAAGAGTACAAATATCCAGATTGTAGGAGATGATTTATTTGCAACCAATATAAAGCGATTGAAAAAGGGTATAGAAGAAAAATCAGCCAATGCAATATTGGTTAAATTAAATCAAATTGGCACAGTGAGTGAAACTTTAAAAGTTATCAATTTGGCACATAAAAACGGTTTTGAAACAATTGTTTCACATAGATCAGGCGACTCAGAGGATACTTTTATAGCTGATTTAGCAGTTGCAACGAATTCTTCCCAAATCAAAACAGGATCATTAGCTAGATCTGAGAGGGTAGCTAAATATAATAGGCTTATCAGAATAGAAGAGGAACTTGGAAATTCTTCTAAAATGGCTAAAATCTAAGTATGAGATTTTTTGAAGTTTTAAAAAGAAAGAAATTCCTTTTTTTAAATATTTTTTTGTTTTTGTACATTGCAATTAATTTTTTCACTGGCGACAGAGGACTGTTGTCATATTTTGATAAAAAAGAACTAGAGAAGAACTTGTATGAAAAGAAGATTTCTCTAACCAAAGAAGTTTTTGACGTTGAGCATAAAAATTTTTTATTATCAGAAAATTTAAATTTTGATTTTGTTGATATACTTATCAGAGAGAAACTAAAATTTGGCAAAAAGGACGAAATACTCATCAAACTAAATGAATAAACCCAGGCATCCAGAGAAAGTAAACAAACCGGTAAATCCTATTAAGAAAAAGCCAAGCTGGATAAGATCTAAGATTTTAGATACAAGAACTTTTTTTAAAACCAAAGAAGTTGTGAATAGAAATAATCTTAATACTGTTTGCCAAGAAGCTAATTGTCCAAACATTACAGAATGTTGGAGTAAAAAGCATGCTACTTTTATGATAATGGGTGATACTTGCACCAGAGGCTGCGCTTTTTGTGACGTTAAAACAGGAAAACCAAATCAATTAGATTCTTTCGAACACCTTAAAGTTTCTAAGGCAGTAAAAGAATTGAATCTTAATCATGTTGTTATAACTTCGGTTGATAGAGACGATCTGGAAGACGGCGGCGCTGAACATTTTAAAAAAGTAGTTTTAGAAATAAAAAAAAATAATTTTAACACAACCATAGAGGTTTTAACACCCGATTTCTTAAGAAAAGGAAATGCTTTTAAAAAAGTTTTAGAATCAGAACCTGATGTTTTTAATCACAATATAGAAACTGTACCAAGTCTGTATTTAAATGTTAGACCTGGATCTAGATATTATGCTTCAATTAAATTATTAGAGTCTGTTAAAATAAATAAACCAAAGGTTTTTACAAAATCTGGATTAATGGTTGGTCTTGGAGAAAAAAAAGAAGAAGTATTACAAGTTATGGATGATTTAAGAACTGCGAATGTAGACTTTTTAACCATCGGACAATATCTTCAGCCTTCATCTAAACATTATCCGTTACAAAGATATTATCATCCAAATGAATTTAAAGAGCTTAAAGATATAGCTTTGACAAAAGGTTTTTTACTAGTTGCTTCGTCTCCATTAACAAGATCTTCTTATCATGCTGATGAAGATTTTAAAAAATTAAAAACGAAAAGAGACGAACAGGTAAAATGCCAAACGCTTCAATAAAAAAAATAATTCCTTGTAAGAAAACTGATTTAGTTAATATGATATTGGATATTGAAAAGTATCCAGAATTTGTTCCTTGGTGTTTAAATGGAAAAATTCATAAAAAAGATGATAAAGTTGATATTCTAGAGATAGAAGCTGATTTGACCGTAGGTAAGAAATTTTTAAATCAAACTTACAAAAGTCATGTTACTTACTACAAGGAAAAAGATAAGATTATAGTAAATAATATAGGCGGTCCTCTCAAGCATCTTAAAAACGAATGGGAAATACGAGAAATAAATAACCAGACCGAGATAAGTTTTAAAATTGATTTTGAAATAAAAAATATTGTTTTCAATATGATTATGACAAAATCTTTTGATCAAGGACTAAAAAATATTGCTGATGCTTTTGAAAAAAGAGCAATTCAGCTATTTAAGAACACTTAAAATTAATTCCAAAGCTTTTTTAACAGCAGCTCTTTGAACGTTAGAACGACCTTTGTTTTTGAACAGATATCTATTTACTTTAACTTTATTACCTCTTTTTATACCTACATAAACTAATCCAACTGGTTTTTGTTTAGTTCCGCCACCAGGCCCGGCTATTCCAGTAATGGAAACAGCAATATTACTTTTGCTAAATTTACTTAAATTATTAACCATGGCGAAACAACATTGAATACTTACAGCACCATGTTTTTTAATAATTTGTTTAGGTACTTTTAAAAGATGATTTTTAGATTGATCGGAGTAGGTGACCAAACCCATTGTAAATATTTTAGAAGATCCACTCACAGAAGTAATAGCACCTGAAAGCATTCCGCCTGTACATGACTCTACAACAGACAATTTAAGTCTTTTTTTTTTTAATAGTTTAATTATTTTTTGAGAAAGTTTTTTCACGAAGTAATCACCATATATAAAACAAGAACAGCCACAACATATAAACCAGCGCAGACATCATCCATAATGACACCAAGACTGTTCTTAAAGTTTTTTTCATAATAACTGACAGGAAAAGGTTTAGTAATATCAAAAATTCTAAACAGAATGAACATAACGAAGTAATATGTTAAAACTTGGTTAATTTCTTTTGCCCCTTCATGTGCAATTTCGTAAAGACATATCGGAATTGATTGGCCAATAAATTCATCAATAACTACTTCCTTTGGATCTTTATTTTCTAAATCTTTTATAAAAATATTGACTGCGTAAAGTGAGATAAAAAAAATTATAATTACAGAAATTAAAACGATATTTGAAGAAATATCTAAAATATGAAATAAAAAAAATAAAAACAACGTTGTAGCCAAAGAAGCAACACTTCCAGGTATTTTTTTTATTTTTCCTATACCAAACAAAGTGACAAATAAGAAATTTATTTTATTAATCATATTTTATTACAGAGGTTATTACTTCGCAGGCTATAGCTTTTTCTTTTCCAATAACACCTAATTTTTCTGTAGTTTTACCTTTTATATTTATTTGGTCTTTTGATATCTCACATAGCTTAGAAATGTTATCTATCATTTTATTTTTATATTTTTTAATTTTAGGAGTTTGAGCAATTATATTTATATCTAAATTGTTTATGTAATAACCATTGGATTTAACTTGATCCATTACCCGTTTTAATAAAATAGTTGATCTTATATTTTTAAATTTTTTACTTTTATCAGAAAACATTTGACCTATATCCCCCATCTTGCATGCCCCCAGAATTGCATCTGTTATAGAATGCAGAACAGGGTCTCCATCCGAATGACCCAAGGTTCCTAATTTAGATTTTATCCTCAAACCGCCTAAATAAAGTTTTCTTTTAGGAACAAGTCTGTGAACATCAAAACCTATTCCTGTTCTGGTTTTTAGATTCATAAAATTTTTAAGCATTAAAAGATCTTGCTGATTGGTAATTTTAAAATTGTTTTTTTCTCCATCAACAAACTTAACTTTCTTTAATGATTGAACCAAAGAAAGATCGTCGTCTTTATAAAGAGATTTATTTCTAGAATGAAGAGCAAGTATTTCTCTAAAGTTAAAAGATTGAGGCGTTTGAGTTGAAAAGAAGTTTTCTCTTGGAAGATTTAATAGGAACTCTTTACTTACAGATTCTTTCAAGGCATCATGGATAGGAATTTTAGGAATAACGGTATTTTTTCTAGAAGCATTTATAATTTTTTTTATTAATTTTAAGGAAAAATTGGGTCTAGCAGAATCGTGTATAAGTACATTTGTAGATTTGATTCTGTTTTTTTTAATATAACTCAAGGCTTTATAAGTAGATTCTTGCCTTGTTTTTCCACCTATTATTTTTGAAAAATTATTAGACTTAATTTCCTTTAAAAATCTTGAATGTTTTTTGTTTATAACAACAACAATTTTTTTTATCTGTTTTATTTTATTAAATTTAATTAATGAATGCTCCAATAGGGCTTTTCCAGCTACTTTAATAAAAGGTTTGGGTATTTTTGAATTAAACCTTTTACTATCACCTGCTGCCAATAAAATTAAGCAAAAACTCATTATGTCAATTTACCTCATATTTATGTAAAATGTTAAGAGATTAAAATGATTAATACTATCAAAAATTTCAAGTGGTTTTTTGGCGTTTCGTTTCTGTGCGTTTTATTGGGAGTATTCACTTTTATAACTTTCATAAATCAGAATTTTATTTTTTTAAACGAAGATAACCTTCAATACTTATTAATAGCGGATGTAACTCTGTTAGTCGTTTTTTTTATTTTATTAATTAGGGAGACTTCTAAATTATTTTCACAATATACAAGCAAAAAAACCGGTTCTAAAACAAGTATTAATTATGTTGTGCAGTTTTCACTTTTTGCATTTATACCATCGCTAGTAATAGCCGTTTTTTCACTGATCTTATTCAATGTTGGATTGCAAAAATATTTTGATCAAAAAATAACATCAGCAGTAAACAGCTCTTATCAAGTTGCAAAAAATTATATCGAAGAATCTAAAAAATCAGTTGAAACTGATATCTATTTAATTGGCATTGATTTAAATAGATATTCTGAAACCTTCTTTTCAAATCCAAAAAGATTCACAAAAATTATTAGGGCACAAAAATTATTGAGGAAAGTGGACGAGGTTTATTTGATTGATAGTTCAGGAACTATTCTGTTTGCTGACACAAACAATCCAGAGGATGAGTTTATAGTACCATCAGAGGAAATATTTAATAAAGCTCTTGAAGGTAAGTCGGTATCAATAGAACGTTCTAAAGAAAAGAAAACAACCTTTTTGTTAAAATTAAATAATTTTATAGACACTTATCTTTATGTTTCTAAGAATATTCAGCCACGGCTACTCCAATATCTACACGATACTGAAGAGGCTGTAAATTTTTACTATACTGTAGAAAATAATAGAACAGGTATCAAAATTACTTTTGCGATTATTTACATAGTAATTGTTTCTTTATTGTTATTTTTAACAGTGGTTCTGGCCATTACCTTTGCAGGAAGATTAACTAAACCAATTATTAATTTAATATCTGCTTCTAAAAATATAAGTGCAGGCAAATTAGACAGCCGTGTTCCAGATATAGAAGCTGATGAAGAAATAAAAATACTTAATAAAAATTTTAACAATATGATAGAAAGATTAAAAAAACAGCAAGAAAAACTTTTAGATGCAGAAAGATATTCTGCTTGGGAAACTGTAGCTAGAAAATTGGCACACGAAATTAAAAATCCTTTAACCCCAATACAGCTTTCTATTGATGGTTTAAGAGACAAGTATGCAAATAGATTAAAAGATGAAAATAACAATTTTGTAAATTATTTACAGACCATAAATAGACAAATTAAAGATATTGAAAAATTGGTTAATGAATTCTCAGATTTTGCCAGAATGCCATCACCGATATTAAAAAAAATAAACCTTCTAAAAGTTATTGATAGGGCGGTGCAGTTTTATAAAATGTCAGATAAAAATTTGGACTTAAAATTAAAAAGTGATTCAAAAGAAAATTATTCTATCAAGGGAGACGAAGAACAATTGCATAGAGTGTTTTTGAATCTAATAAAAAATTCTATTGAGGCAATTCAAGAAAAAAAACAAAAAGATCAGAATTTACAAGGGAAAATTAGTGTAGAAATAGTTAGAAATAATGAATATATAGTGATCAAAATGCTGGATAATGGTTCTGGTTTTAATGATATAAAAAGTATCACCAAACCCTATTACACTACAAAAAAAGACGGTACCGGATTGGGACTACCAATAGTTAGCAAGATAATAAATGAGCATAATGGAGATATTAACTTTCTAAAAAATCCTAAGGGAGCACAGATAGAAATTTCTTTACCTTCTATACAATGAAAAACGAAATATTAGTCGTAGACGACAATTTTGATATTAGAAATTTAATTTCAAATATTTTAAAAGATAAAAATTATAAAGTTAGAGAAGCTGCAAATTTTGACCAGGCAGCATTTGAAATTGATAAGCAATTGCCAGATATAGCCGTTATCGATGTCAAGTTGGACAAAGGTGATAAAGATGGAATTGACCTATTAAAAAAAATAAAAAAAATTACAGATCTAGTTCCTGTAATAATGATATCTGGTCATGCGAATGTTGAAATGGCTGTTGAATCATTAAAATTGGGAGCTTATGAATTTATTACGAAACCATTTGCTACGGAACAACTACTTAATTTTATTGGTCGTGCTTTGGAAAATATTAATCTAAAAAAAGAAAATCTTCAGCTAGAAAATAAAATGTTCCATTCTTTTGATTTTGTTGGAGAAAGCAATCAGATTGTTAAAATAAAAAAATTGATAAATAAATTATCCTCAACAGATAGTAGAGTGTTAGTTTCTGGTCCTACTGGCTCTGGGAAAGAGCTTGTAGCAAGAAAGATTCATAAAAATTCTAACCGATCAAACAATCCATTCATTGTACTAAACGGAGCATTATTACAGCCAGATAATTATGAATTTGAATTGTTTGGATCAGAAAATAAAGATGGAAGCATTACTTATGGTTTTTTAGAGAAAGCTGCCAATGGAACTTTATTAATAGATGAAGTTTCAGAAATACCTTTAGATACACAAGCAAAAATTCTAAGAGTATTAATTGATCAAAAATTTAAGAGAATAAATGGAAGCAAGGATGTACATGTTAACATACGTATAATATCTTCAACTTCTAAAGATTTAAAAAGCGAAGTTACAATAGGAAATTTTAGAGAAGATTTATATCACAGGCTAAACGTCGTTCCGATCGAAATTCCAAAACTTAGTGCTAGACCAGATGACATACCTCTACTTATAGAATACTTTCAAAGAAAAATTGCAGAGATAAACGGCATACCTCAAATTAATATCAGTGTAGAAGAAGAATTACTCTATAGTTATGATTGGCCAGGGAACGTTAGGGAATTAAGAAATTTAGTTGAAAGAATTTCTATATTATCCCA
>Ga0208766_1001633_pt1 | contig 11998 bp, 14 predicted proteins | sample ETN01SmetaG_3_FD_185792 | JGI IMG/M metagenome (GOLD analysis project Ga0208766, IMG submission 185792) | Marine microbial and viral communities from oxygen minimum zone, Eastern Pacific Ocean - ETNP2014F12-01SV263 (SPAdes) (version 2) | ecosystem: Environmental > Aquatic > Marine > Oceanic ...
TTCGATAAAATTCAAGCTTTAATTCAAGCTGGAATTGATGAGAATGCCACTCTTGTGACAGGTGGAACTGGAAAACCAGATGGTCTTGAAAAAGGTTATTTTATTAAGCCTACCATATTTGCAGATGTTAATAACCAGATGACTATTGCACAAACTGAAATTTTTGGTCCTGTACTCTCAATTATCCCTTTTGATACCGAAGAAGAAGCTGTTGAAATTGCAAATGACACGCCATATGGACTAACTAATTATGTTCAAACACAGGATCAAGAGAGAGCAAAAAGAATGTCTAAAAAGCTTCTCTCTGGCACTGTTGAACTCAACGGAAAAGGTGCAGCAAGTGGCGCTCCATTTGGAGGGTTTAAGCATTCTGGAATTGGCCGAGAAGGCGGCGAACATGGCTTTACTGAGTTCATCGAAGTCAAGGTTGTTACAGGCTGGAACTAATTTCAAAAAATTAAACCGCAATGGCTATTAAAAATATAGCCATTGGCGGTATCAGTACGGAGTGTAGTAGTTACTCGCCCTTGTCTCAAAACAAAGATGACTTTACATGTATTAGAGACCAAGAATTACTTAATCTAGTTGGCTTTCCTTTTTTAGAGTATGGAATAAATGCTCATCCCTTATTTTTCAATAAGTCCGTTCCAGGTGGTCCAATTGAAAGGCAATATTTTGATCAAATCAAAAATCAGTTTATCAGTGAAATAAATGCTTTAGGTAAGCTCGATGGCATTCTTCTTTTGATGCATGGAGCAATCTATGTCGAAGGAATAGATGATCCTGAAGGAGAATGGATAAGCGCTGTTCGAAAAATAGTAGGCCCTAAGTGTATTATTTCTGTCAGCTATGATCTTCATGGTCAAATGACCGATAAAATCATCAAGAATATTGATGCATTTGCAGCCTTTAAAACAGCTCCACATATTGATGTTAAAGAAACCTATCAACGTTCCGCTTTAATGCTTACTCAATCAGTCATCAAAAACTATAGGCCTTATGTGGTATGGTCTCGAATACCTATTTTGGTTTCTGGAGAAATGTCTTCGACATTTGTTGAGCCCTGTAAATCAATCTATCAGGAACTTGATCAATACAATCAACAGAATCACATTCTTGATTGCAATTTATTGGTGGGCTATGTATGGGCTGATACAAATAGAGCAACTGCATCGTCAGTAGTTACATGTACCAACCCAAATTCGGGAAGTAAAGTATGCGCAAAAATTGCTAATACCTATTGGAATAATCGCCATCATCTCAAATTTGATATGACATATGGGAATATAGAGGATGCTTTAGATTGGGCAAAAGGTAATTTTTCAATCATTGCTGATAGTGGCGATAATCCAACGGCAGGTGGCGTTGGAGATAGAGCAGATATACTAAAAGCAGTATTAAATAAAAAGCTCAAAAACGTTTTATTCGCTGGAATTGCATCGAAATCTGCCTATGATTCAATCAAAGTAAGCAATACATTTACTATCGGAGGTACTTTTGGAGGGGGAGGGCCGTCCTTAAATCTTAAAGCTGATTCCGTCTACTTCAAAAATCAATGTGCAGTAGTCAATATTTCTGGATCAGTAATTATCATATCTAAACTTAGAAGGCCTTTTCACTATCTCCAGGACTATATTAACCTCAATCTGAACCTCAAAAACTATAAAATTCTTGTGGTGAAATCCGGATATCTCTCTCCTGAGCTCCAATCGCTCTCTGCACCATCGTTTATGGCTTTAACGAATGGCTCTGTTAATCAAGATTTAATAACACTAAAAAATAACAATCGAATGAAGAACACTTTTCCTTTTCAAGATTTTCAGGATTACATACCTGAGGTTAGTGATGGAGAGAATTTAGTTAATCAATAGCTTCTAAAATTTAGACTCAATAATTATTAATTAAGGTAAGATGTTTTTGTAATAAATAAAAACAAGGGGGTCTCTGCTGACCCCTTTTTTCTTGCAAAATTGATTTAATTATGAATTCAAAGCAAATCCTCCTCGCACTCATTGTTCCGATCACTTGGGGATTTGGCTATGCTTTAGCAAAGATTGGCATGGATCAGTTCACTCCATTACTATTAATGTCGCTTCGTTTTGGTATTGCAGGTCTGATACTGGTATGGTTTGTTAAGCCTCCTTGGGGGTATATGCGGGAACTCTTTATGATTGCCTTTATAGGTTCTACAATTCAGTATGGCTTCACCTACTATGGATTAAGAGGTATTGATGTATCAACAGCTTCCATTTTGGTACAACTTGAAGGTCCTATTTTAGCTCTCCTTAGCGCCCTAATACTCAAAGAGAGGCTTGGTTGGCCTCGAACTCTTGGAATGGGGTTAGCTTTTTTCGGTGTTTTTGTTATTGCGGGTGAACCAAGATTAAATGATAGTTTAGATAGCGTTGCCTTAGTAATAATAGGTGCACTTTTCTGGGCAATAGCTCAAATCATGATTAGTCGCCTCAAGTCACTCTCTGGTATTACTATTCTGACATGGGTTGCTATTATCGCTACCCCTCAAATGTTACTTATCTCACTAATTATTGAAGATGGTCAATGGGAGTCTTTAAAAAGTGCTAGTCTTCTAGACTGGTCTATAGTCTTTTACTTGTCATTGATCATGACAGTCATTGGCTATAGTATTTGGTATCATTTGTTGCGAATTTGCGATGTTAGTAGGTTATCGCCTTTTCTGATGCTTTTACCAGTCACTTCAATCATAGCTGGAATAGTACTCCTTGAAGAACAGTTTACAATTGTAATGGGAATCGGTGGCATATTGGTAATGACAGGTGTTGCAAGCACCCTCTTCAATTGGCGCTCGCGAAAAGAACAACTCAATCTTTGATAGAATAAAGTTTATTTATAAAATGGATCGACTGACTCAAATTGTGAGGTAATTTTTCGAACCCATTTAGAGATTGCAATTCCTTTATTCAACTGCATGGAATTATTATCTGATTGAATACTCTTAACTATATTGCCATTTAATGGTAACTCCATCTGTTCTTGTAAATAGCTGGTTTCTTTATCCAAATCTTTTCTTAACTCTTTAACCTTATTAACGATACTATTATCTGACATTAATCTCACTCCTTAATATACAAAAAATCTCAATCCTTTGATTGAGATTTACCCTTAGAAATTTTCTTTGAAGTCCTAGCGCTGTACTGACTCTCCCAATTCTTATCGAGTTTGGTTTTTGCAATATCCTTATAGTCAATACCACTAATTTCTTTGAATTCAGATATTGCATCTTCCATCGCAGTCTCAAAAACACCTGATAAAGACATGCTATAACCAATCTCTTTAGCAGCATTTGAGGCGCCCTTAAATGCCTCAAAAACGGGTCTACGTATCCTAACGCTGACCACTCTTTTTTCATCTTTTTTCTGATTTTTTGTAACGTACTTGCCCATCTAAAGATCAAATAATTTAACTGCTGTATAAGAGTATACACTTTTTGTATACATAATGTATTTATATTTGTTTTCTTATTGTATACAAAATTAAATTATATTTTTAAAAAAAAGATAAAGCTATAATTAATGACGATAATAATTTGACATAACAAATCATGAAGTTTGAAATTGGCTCTATTGAAAATCACATAATATCGAGTGAAGAAGCAACTCCTAATCTTCGCCACAATATAGAAAAGAAAATTTTATGGGCCTCTAAACCTGCCCATAAAACCACTAAAAGTATAGTTTTTATTCATGGATTTTCTGCAAGTCGTATTGAGCTTAGCCCAGTAATTGAAAAAGTTGCAGAAGCCTTAGGTGCTAATACTTTCTATACAAGACTAAGTGGTCATGGGCAAGATAGTGAATCATTGAGTAATGCAACTTTTAATGATTGGATATTGGATACCAAGGAGGCAATTAATATTGGTGAAGTCATAGGTGATGAGGTTATTCTTGTTGGCTCATCAACTGGCTGTTCAGTTATTCATAGCCTTTTAGAAAGCCAAAAGAGCGTTACCTCTGTGATTTATGTCTCACCTAATTTTGGGCCTAGATCTTACAAAGGTCATTTTTTGAGAGCTCCTGGAGCAAAATGGTTTATACCTCTCATTTTAGGAAGTGAACAATCCTTCACTCCTCAAAGCCCTGAGCACAGTCGATGTTGGACAACTCGCTACTCAACGAAAGCTCTATTTGCGGTCAAGGACTCTGTAGCTGCTGCCACTTTGGCTAACCATAGCAAAATAAGAATCCCAATGCTCTTCTGGTTTTCAGATTATGACAAAATTGTATCTGCAAAAGATACACGAAGAATTATTTCTAAACTAGGTAAGAATGTTGATGTTTTTAACCCAATTCTTTCTTCTAAAGATGACCCTTCCAAGCATGGTGTTCTTGGTGACATTCTGAGTCCAACTAAAACTGAACAAGGAGTAAAGAAGATCCTTGAGTGGATCAAAAAGAATAGCTAATAGTTTCGTTTAATTTTTGCGCCATTATAGAGAATTTCAGACATATTTTCATTTGCAATCCTTCTTTGCTCAACAGTAGTTGGATCCATATTAAACTTAGGTCGATCTAACAAAATTCCATCCTCATCCTCTCTTTTTTTTCCTCTAACGTGTGTCCAAATATTTCTACCGACAATCTGCTTGATATTTGGTGGCATATAGGATTGAAGTGAAAAACCTATTCTCCTATGAGTGCTATTGTTAGGTTGAGAGCCATGAATAACAGCGCCATGATGAATAGACATTTCGCCAGGCTCTAAAATAAGATCTACAGCCTTACTTTCATCAACATTTTGAATAACCTGACCTCTAGTTAAAATGTTATTCTCAGCAAACGTATCCTCATGTTCTTGAATTTTTGTTTTGTGACTGCCTGCAATCATTGTCATACAGCCTGTTTCTTTATTGCTGGGACTGAGCGCAACCCATGGTGTTGGAAAGTTCAAACTATCTAGACCCATATAAGTAGCATCCTGATGCCAACTAACATAATGCTTAGAAGAAGGTTCTTTGATAAACATGACTGAAGCCCAAAGTGATATATTTGGTCCAATCAGATCCTCCATTGCATCAACAATGATTTCGTTATGAGCAAGAGCGTCTAAAAATGCAAATGAAAGATGAAGATTATTTCGACTTTCAGCATTAATTTCTTCTGGAAACTCTGCCTCAACCATCTCTAACTCTTGTTTTATTAAATGAGCCTCTTGCTCAGAAATTACCCTGACAGGCGATATAAAACCTTCATCATGGTATTGTTCAATTTGCGATTTTGTCAGAACTTTGGACATAAAATTAAAAAATTAATAACCATGTATATTCTATGTGTATATACTGGGATTATCCATAAAATATTTCATTGAATAATACAATGCCAAATATATTTACTAAGCACCCCAACTCAGTTAATGAATCATACCTTCAACACCTAATATTTGCTTTAAAAATGAGTTACAAGCTTTTTAGATTATTTGTTATTGCATTTGTTCATGCAATATTACCTTTTTTATTCAAAAAAACAGTTAGTAAGAAAATTATTGAAATGGCTAATGACCTTAATAAAAGACATTAAATTCGCTTAAAATTCATGAATACTTCATGCATATACCTTGAACTTAATCTACACTATACTTATGAAATTTATTAATACTTTAATCATAGGGTTATTTATTAGTTTCTCAGCATCTGCAGCGATGTCGCCACATTTTTATGAGAAAGAAATACTTGGTAATTGGATTTGTAAAGATGTATGGCCTGGCTACTCAGCCTTTGAAATGATCAGATACAAAAAAGATGGAACCTGGAATAGTTTTGGGGAGCTCATAGTAGACTTTCCTATCGAAGACAATAAAGTTAAAGTTTACTATAGTGCTCTTGGATCTGGAGTTTGGGAGATTGATAATCAAAATTTAGTGAGTATGATTGACTCTATTAAAGTCACTAATAGGAACCATCCCTGGCTTGAAGAATACTTTAGCCTGCAAGATCAATTTACACTCAACGAGAAAAATTCTGAGGAGATAGTTGTTTTAGCTGATGATTATATTAATCTTCAGCCATCCTCAGGAAAACCTTATGAATGCTTCAAGGTTGAGATTTAGCTAGCCAACTCTTTGATTCCATTTTTGAACTTTTCCCCTAATAATTTTCAGGGTATTCCTCTTATGATATATAAACTACTTGCTGGAAAATTAGTATACTTATAGATGTTTAATAGCAATTAAACTATTTATTTATCATAGGAGGTAGTATGAGTATTCCAGTTATTTGTCATGTTTTTTTAATACTGTTTGGCGGTTTCTTTGCTATTCAGATGGTTTTTAATTCACAAAAATTTGCTGCAACGTTGCGCATGAATTCTCCAGAGGCTGCTGCTGCTTTAAAGCCTGCAGGATTTCTGATGAGTGGAGTAGTTTTAATGCTGATTGCCACTTTATTTGGAATTGGAGGGTTTTCAGCTACAAGAGAACTCTTAGGTGCAATGGCGCTTTTTACCGCTTTTGCATTCATTTATAACATGGGTCTAGTTATGAAAGTATGGCCTACTTTTGATGGCGCTGACCATGATGTAAAAAATGCGATCAGGCCTTTGATACCGCTAATCGTAATCATTATTTATTTTTCAACATCTTAAATTTTAGGAGCTAACAATGTCAATATACAAGACTCAAGAAGCAGCAAGAGAAAATAACGATATGGAGGCTTATGCAGCAACTCTTCATGATGACTATGAATTTATTATGCACCTAGATAATTCAAGCATGAGTAAAGACCAGGCTATGGAAATGTTCTCTTTTATGATGAATAGTGATGATTTTGTTACACATGAGTCACGATGCCTTTATGAAAATGACGAAGCCATGGTTACCCATGGCGTTATGAGCTTTCCTGATGGAACTAGAGAGGCGGTTCTTGCATTTCATCAAATTCAAGATGGAAAAGTAATACGCATGGAGACAGGAGCAACGCTTCTTCCATAATTAATAATACTATCTAATAAAAAGACGCTCTAGGGCGTCTTTTTTATTTATTATATTGAATCAAATAAATAGTTAATTATTAATGCGACAAATCAACCTTTGGCAGAAAAATTCAAAAGAAAATATAAGCTTTGAGTCACTAAAAGACTCAGTTGTTTCAGATCTAGCAATTATTGGAGGTGGATATACAGGCTGCTCAGCAGCTCTAACTGCTGCTGAAAATGGACTTTCAGTCACACTCATTGACAAACAAATTGGTTTTGGTGGCTCAGGTCGTAACGTTGGCCTAGTCAACTCAGGCTTATGGCTGCCTCCAAAAAAAGTTGAGCATATACTTGGAAAAAATGCCGGCATTAAGCTAAATAAGTCATTGTCTTCTGCACCAGATTTAGTATTTAAACTGATAGACAAATACAAAATAGACTGCAAAGCGAATCGCTCAGGTACGCTTCATTGTGCTCATTCACATAAGGGATTAGATGATATACAAAATCGATACCAACAGCTCACTGAGCGTGGAGCTGAATTAGAGCTACTAGATCGAGAAGAAGCAGAAAAAAGAATTGGATCATCTAAATTTTATGGCGCCCTACTCAACAAAAAAGCCGGCACAATTAATCCACTGAGTTATTGCCGAGGACTAGCAAAAGCAGCACAATCTAAAGGTGCAAATATTTTTGAGTCATCTCTAGCAAAAAAAATAGAATACAAGAATAAACTTTGGACAATTCGAACGAAAAGCGGATCTATTCAATCAAAGATGCTTTTGCTTGCAACAAACGCCTATCAACAAACTATCAAAGGCGTTGACTCATCAAAATACACGCCTGTTTATTATTTTCAAGCAGCAACTAAACCACTCTCAAGTCACGTTTTAGATGGTATTTTGCCAAATAATGAAGGGTGCTGGGATACGGCCACTGTTATGTCATCTTTTCGATTGGATAGTGATAATCGCTTCATTATTGGGGGAATTGGAAACCTAGGTCCAAATATTTCTAAAATTCACTCAAATTGGGCAACAAGAAAAGCTCAAACCTTATTTCCTTCACTAAATAATATCTCCTTTGACTATTTCTGGGGTGGTCAAATTGCAATGACTGATGACCATATTCCAAAAATTTATCGTATTGGTCACAACGCGTATTCAATTTTTGGATATTCGGGGAGAGGAATAGGTCCTGGCACTTATTTTGGTAAATCTATAGTTGAGACTTTTTTGAATGGCAATGAAGACTCTCTTCCTATCAAACCAACCAATAGCAACAATGAGAGACTTGGAAAATTAAAAGGAAGTTTTATTGAGTTTGGAGCAAAACTTAATCATCTAATTTAAAGATTATCTTATTAGTAATCTTTTCCAACCCCTTTAAACCTTTGTTTAGTGATATACCATGCCCCTATATCCAAGAAAGGTCTGGGTGGAAGCCATTTAGCCTTCTCAATTCCAAGACAATCGGTTACTAATTCGTCATCATTACCGCTTGCAAAATTTGCCACGCCTATACCAAAAGCAGTCCCTTTTGTAATACCAGAGCCATTGTAGCAACCAGCAAAATATAGATTCGATGACAACTTTTTAAAGACATTTGTTTTGTTAGCCGAGACGCCTTCAACGCCAGAATATAAGTGCTCAAACGGCACATGACTTAACCCTGGAAATCTATTATCGAATGCCTGTCGATGAACCTTTTGTCTTTCTTTAAGTTGTCCATCACTGAGTAAGCGTTGATTATTGTATTCTGCAGTATTCCTGATTGAAATTCTTTTGTCTTCTGTAAGTCTTACCGTTGCTCCGCCGCTATGAAGAGATAGAATACCCCATGAAGATTCACTACCAAGCATTTCAACTTCTTCCTGAGTCAGCACTCTCGTAATACTCCCTGAGAGCGTAACGCCAACCACTCTTTGTTTTTGTTTGCCATTAGCTATAGGCTCATAGTTACAGGCCATGATAACGTTTTCAGCTTTAATCGTTGAATTTGGAAGTCTCACCGTATTGATTTTTCCTATTTCCATTGCTAATACTGGAGAGTTCTCATAGAGCTTAACATTACTTGGAAGGGTATCAGCAAGACCAAAAACTAATTTAGCAGGTTGAACTAGAGCGCCATCTTTAACCTTTACTCCTTTTCGATACCATTTCGTCCCGAGTTCTAAATTAATTTGATCTTGTGAAAGTGGTATGTGCTCAATCTGCCTTTTTTGAAGATAGTCAACAAAATATTCATACTCTTCAGATGAGCTTTTATCAGCAGCCATATGATAAATTCCTGACTCCTTAAAGTCGCAATTAATCTGGCTTTCATTTATTATGGATTTGAGGGAGTCAAGACCTGCCTGATTAATGCGGTCAATCCTTTTATATTGATCGAGCTGATCCTTTTGATACCCACCAGAAAAGTGGCTATGTGCCACTGCATATCCTGAATTTCTTCCAGATGCACTCTGCCCGACTTCTCTAGCCTCAAGCAAGACAATCTTTTCATTAGGGTTAAGCTCTGCGAGCCTTCTTGCACAGGAAAGTCCTGTAAATCCAGCACCAATGACAAGCCATCTCGTATCTAGATTAGAGTTTAAAATTGGCTGGGGTTTCCTGCGGGGAATTAGGTCTACCCAGCCCCTGGTTTCATGATCAAAGTTAAGATTATCCTGGCTCACAAAATGATTAATTCAAATGATCGATTAAGATAAAGTGGTCACTAATTTTTTCAGCCTGCTTTAACCAACGATTAACTAAATCATTCTGATGAGGGGCTGCTGACACACCAGGTGGAATTTCTTCATTAATAACCGCTTCAACTGCGAGAGAAACTGAGCAGGATACTAATTGAGCCATTGCACTACCTTTATTATTTCCAAGGGTGTCCATTAAGAATTGTTTGTGCCAGACAACCTCTGATCCCTTTTCAACCTTTAGCTCAACGGTTAAGATGACACGATCAACTTCATCATCTTTATAGGAATATTTGCTCCATAAATCATCACTAATTTCCTTCAAACGATCTTCTGCTAAAGAGGGATCAAGCGAGTCTACTTCAGAAAAAATTTCTTTCCATGCATTTTTCCAACCTTTATATCTGAGAGTTCCTCTTACAAATTGATTAATCTTTAACCCATCATCCATTTGGTATTGCTCTATAAATGGAAGAGAGTCTCGGTTGGGATAAACTTCAAACTCATCTTCACCCCATGGCATTGGGAGAGGGTAAAGCTCTACAGACTCCCATGGCTTTGTTACAGTATAAACTTCACCATTACGGATACTAACTGAGGTTGACATCAAGGCTTTTAAAACGCCGAGTGGAGACCAGCTAAACTTGTAGCAAAAGTCATTTGGAATATCACTCAAGCCACCACAATAACTCAAAAAAGAATGGTTATTCTGAGCTGAAAAGACACTTGAGTTTTTGTAATCCTCAACCAAGGCATGTGACATGCTATGATCAATTCCAGGGTCTAACCCGACCTCATTAACAAGGCATAAGTTTTTCTCATTTGCAGCATCATTCAAAATTCTCATCTCGTCTGAAATATATGAACTTGATACAAAATGAGCATTCAGAGATATACAGAGCTCTGCAACTGGAACATGAAAATTACCTGGAAGCATTGAAACAACCACATCGCCAGCATTAGTATATTGCTCAACAGCTTCGAGTGAAAATGGAACCACTTGATAATCTCCATTTACTCCAGACAAAGCCTCAATTGCCTTGTCAACTGTTCGGTTATATACAACAACTGTATGTCCATTCTCGATCAGCATTTTTAAACCTGGAATTGCAGAGAGTCCAGTTCCTAGCCAATGAATCTTTGTCATTGATGCTCCTTCATTATTTTTTAATACAAAAATTTATTTTTTACACTATTTTCTAGACAAATCTAAATAAATAGATTCTAATATTTATTGTTTTATTGGCCATGTATCACTCAGTCGATATCCATCAGGAAAAGGATCATCTGCATCAAGCTCCAGTTGATAAGTTCCAGTAATCCATGCCCTTCCCTTGATTGAAGGGATTATTGCTTTGTGATTACCAATTCGTGTCTCTTTAACTATTTCACAATCAAATCTAGAATTTAGAATGGAACGGCCAATCATACGGTCTCCTTTTTTTAACTCTCCTTTTGCATGAAGGACAGCCATTCTTGCGGAACAACCAGTACCACAAGGAGAACGATCAAGTTTTCCAGGATCAATAACAACAGTATTCTTACTTACTTTAACTCCATCCTCTTCAAATATTGGAAGAGCAAATTCACAAAATGATATATGACTCCAGTCATTATTTGTTGGATGATTGAAGCCTAACTGTTGATTGGCAGCAGCAGTAATTTTTGAACCGATATTTGATATATCTCTGGCTTCATCAGGCTTTATTTCAAAGCCAAGTTCCTTTGCATTAACCATGACAAAGCTATCACCACCATAGGCGGTATCAACCTTCAGTGTTCCAATACCCTCAACCTCTATGTTTACATCCAATTTGTCTGCGAATGATGCAACATTATGAATTTCGATACTCTTTGCTTTGCCATTTTCGCAGTAAGCTTTGATTGGAACCAAGCCGCCAGGAGCTTCAAGAATAAATTCAGTGATTGGTTCATTCATTGGAATTATTCCAGTATTCAAAAGTACGGTTGAAACGCAGATCGAGTTTGAGCCCGACATCGGTGGAGTGTGCTCCGGCTCCATCACTATAAAGCCTTGAACTGCTTCTGAATCCTTAGCAGGAACCAAAAGATTGACATGCTTGAAAACACCTCCTCTAGGCTCATTTAAAACAAACTGACGAAGTGTATTATCTTCGTGAATCCATCTTGCCTGCTCCCAAAGAGTTTTTCCAGGGGGTACTTCTACACCTCCAATAATGACATTGCCAACCTCTCCTTCAGCGTGACAAGAGACGATTTCAATTGATCTTTTACTTTTCATACAAGTTAAACTTTATTTTTTTAGGGCATGTTATCATTTTTTTGTAACTTGGCTGTTGAATTCCTTATACTAAGCAATTTACCTTCCTGAATGAATCTT
>Ga0208766_1001636_pt1 | contig 11988 bp, 6 predicted proteins | sample ETN01SmetaG_3_FD_185792 | JGI IMG/M metagenome (GOLD analysis project Ga0208766, IMG submission 185792) | Marine microbial and viral communities from oxygen minimum zone, Eastern Pacific Ocean - ETNP2014F12-01SV263 (SPAdes) (version 2) | ecosystem: Environmental > Aquatic > Marine > Oceanic ...
TCATACCAATAACACTCTCAGACAATTCAGCGTTTATAGTGGTCGTCAAATCAACCTGAATCCTAACGTCATTCATTAAGAGGTCCTGATAGCCAATCATTGTGTATCTAATCGAATATTTTCCAGGAGGAACCTGAAGTATATAATAGTTACCCTCAGCATCAGTCGCTGTCCCAAGATCAGTGTCATTGATCAATACATTAGCGCCAATCATTGGCTCTCCGGAATCTTTTATGGTCACCTTACCAGCCAACTTTCCTGTGGTTCCGGCCTGGACTACGGCTACAACAATCAAAAGGATTAAAACAGCCCTATTTAAATGTAAAATTTTTATAAACATATTATACATATTAAATAAACTATTATATAATTACCGTCGATAAACATAGTAAACTATTTAACAAGAATTAGCTTCTTAACTGAATGAAACTTTGAACTGTGAAGCTCATAAAAATACATACCAGACGGAAGCATTTCACCTGCATCAGATGAACCGTCCCATTTTACATTATATGAACCCATATCTAAATTCTTTTTTACCAGCGTCTTAACTCTACGGCCTAGCAAATCATACACGCTAAGAGTGAGATCAGTCCTAATAGGGACATCAAACTGTATCATTGTCTCAGGATTAAACGGGTTAGGATAATTCTGATGTAGCATAAAAACACCTGGAAGCACATCCTCATCATTTGACATTACCACGCCTGTGTTTATATCCATAATGGCCAGATTCTCTAGGCTTGCTCCATAGGATATGTAGGCAGACTCATCATCGTCAAAGCCATCATAGGTTGAGTATGCACCTACCGTTATAGCTACCGTATCATTAATTCCTCCGTAGTAGCTTGTCTGACCTCTGTATGGAGATATTGATAACCATGTATAATCATCGCCTTGCTTAACCTTTATATTGTCTACGCCAACACCATATGCCCAGTTTCCTCCACAATCGTCATAAAAAACACCAACTCTGAACGTGGTCGCGCCCCCAAGCATTGGTGTAATATTATATATGTACGATGCCCAAGAATTCCAACCGGTAGTAAATGTAGAGTCAACTAACTGCCAATTCTCGCCATCATCTGTGGTGATTGATATCCAAGCCTCTTCTGAATAGATATGCCCTACAGGGCAAGGGCCCTGAGGCTGAGGAAAGAATAAATCAGCCATTAAATATACAGGACCAAAACTTAGATCGGGAACATCTATAAAGTCAGAGAATAAGGCAGCGTCAGATGTATTGAACTCAAAACCATCCCCGTTTGCGTCATCGTTAATAAAAGCAAAATTCTCAAATGCCTCACCGGCTCCCTGATTAAATGGAGCAGGATAGACTAAGTATGTTGATGTCGCTGCCGTGGTATCACCAACGCCCCACCATCCAAAAATTAAATCTCCGAGCACGGTTGTATCACTAAATACTGTACCTATTATTGTCTGAGAAACATCGTCATTTTCAAAATCTTCAGCCAACATGTCTGCGTAAACGCCTAGATCTGCTACCGGCGATGCAAAAATACTAAAATCAAGGTCTAGCGTATCAAAATTCATAAAATATGAAGTTCTCTCCATATACTCGCCGGCATTTATCTCAGGAAAGTTAATCGTTAGTGGATCCATTAAAAATGGCCCCATTGGAGTAGCACATACACCGTATGAAGACACGGAGGTTCCTTCCTCATATACAGCGGCAACCTCAAAACAATACTCAGTGCCATTCTCAAGACCTGTCACAGAATAATACTGCTCTGTTGTAACAGCAGCTGACGCGCCGTCAACCAAAATCTCATAACTCTGGAACGTACCACACAGGCTGGACTCAGTACCATCTCCTCCCCAGACACGGATATCATCTATATACCATGTCTCACCATTGCCAAGGTCGTCCTTATATCTAAAACCAATGTGTACCTGCTGACCAGCGTATGCAGATATATCAATTAAACGGTATGTAATAGTGTCTCTAATCTCAAATGCATCAGAGTATCGCAATAGATCCCACGTTGTACCTCCATCTGAAGAAATCTCAACCATATTAGAATCATGAGCATCAGCATAATATCCATAGCCCTCATAAAACTCTAAATGAGCTGATGAATATGAAGATAAATCAATTACATCTGTATACATCCGACTATCGATCACAGTATCTTGGACAGAATAACCAGCGTATGCCGCGTAAGTGTCATCACCACCATCGTCATTACAAGCATTCATACCTGTACCACAGTTCGTACTATCACCCGCTGAAGTCCTAAACCAACCCCCGCTCTGGTTATCGATCAAATGATCAATATTCACAGCCTCTACTGCTAGAGAACAACTCAAAAAACATTCGTCGAATAGTATTGTTCCAAAATTTGAACTGTCTGGCTCACTCCACTCGAGATAGATCTCCTCATCGTAAAAGTAAGCATCTAAAAATCTCGGTGGACATAGCGCAGCATTCTGCGAGAATAACGTAGTTGAAAGAATAAATATAAATGGAATTATTTTAAATAACTTCATGTGACTACTCCTCTTTGGTCTTACTATATAATATTATTCTAGTAACAATATTTTAGCCGTTTTTATTGAATTTCCGGCTTTTATTGATAAGAAATATAATCCAGAAGATACCTTTGCGCCATAATCATTATTGCCATTCCAGCTAACGCTGTGCCTACCTTTAGACTTAAATGTTTGTTTTATTGTTTTTATATGCTGGCCTTTTAGGTTCATCACAAAGATACTAACCTTATCTGAACTCTGAATCTCATACTCCACAGTAATCTGAGGGTTAAATGGGTTTGGATAAATCTTTTTAATATTTATAAAGCTCTCCAAAGGATGCGCTAAATCGCTTTCATCAATCTCTACGGTACCGGCACTTGTAAAACGAACCGCATCAAAAACGACGAAATTTCCGAACGAGCTACTTCCGACATTATCACGTAGTATGACACTGCAGTTTGCTCCCGCAGGAAGATCAAGCGTGGCTATTGTTGAGAAATTATCTGTGTTAGATGTTTGGTCATATGTTACCAGTGTTTTCTCGCTAGCCCCGGACTCATTTTTTACATATATCTCATAGACCGCTTCCGTAGCTGCACTTAACCCGCTCGGTATATACACACCAATATCATACTCTCCATCCTCTTCAAGTTCCGGAACCCAGATCGCGTAGTGCCTACTTAGTGAGACATTTGTGACTGAAGGCGCAATCCAGCTATCGCCCTGGTAACCGACCGCCATTCTGTCCCACGCCGGACCATAATATCGCTGAAATCCATTGTCGTTATCATCAACGACCCATGAAGATTTCCAGAGCCACTCACTTCTATTGCCTCTCAGACTTTCAATTGGATCTATGTCTGTACCCCACCAGCCAAATGGATCTACCGCGTAGCTTAATTGTTCGTCAAAAAAATAGGAATCCTTCCTTATTTCAAAATGCAGGTGAGGGGTCTGCGCACAACCTGTATTCCCCGCAAAACCAAGGGTATCTCCGGTGGTGACTGTTTCGCTGACTGCTACATTTAGCGGAGGCTCTAGGTGCAAATAACAAGAAAAATGATCTGTCCCTGGATGCGCCAGTATGATTATCCCTGTATCACCATTAGGCGAGATACCCCCCGGACATGGGTCTGCGCCAGGCGAAAAAGCAGACCAGATTACGTACCCATCAGCTGGAGCCAAAATTGGTGTCCCTGCAGGCATGTAATAGTCAACTCCTGCATGGCCATCATAGCAGGCTGAACCTTGATCGCAATTCGGAAACATAAGATCATCTGTCAGATTTACCCCGTCAAATCTCCTAAAATTTCCATCTGTAATATTTGCAGTAGGATAGTGATGGTCTACATGGTTCTTAAGATCGTACTGCACAAAATCTGGCTTTGCGTATGGCCTAATTTCTAAGAATGGGGTCTGCCCATATAAAAAATAAATTCCAAAAAATAGATTAATGAAGATAGAGCTTCGCATTATTTACTAAGTCATTTACAATTATTTAAGTACATTAATTATGATAATAGAAGCTATTCATAACTATCTTAAAAAAAAATAAACAATAACACAATTTCAGGAGTCTTCCTCAATGAATAATAAAAATTTGTTGTTACATATTTTTCTATCTACCACTCTTTTTTCTGCTGAAATTGATAGCTCATTCAGCATTAAGTGGCAGACAACGCCCTGGGGTAGTGGCGGTCTATATCCTGCCGGACCAGCGTGGAGCATGGTCGGTCCTTTTGATTTTGACAGTGACGGATTCGGTGACTTTATTGCAACCAGTGCCTACACTGGCCAGTTCTGCAATGATGCAATGCACTACGAAGCTGTCGCTGATGACTCAATCGCATTAAAATGGTTATATACATTTTCAACCCTTAGTTGTACCTATGATAACTATAGCAGCGTAGCGGTTGGAGATATTGACAATGATCAAAACCCGGAGATACTAGCTCTGATGGACACCAGGCCTGGTGAAGCAGGACAGGATGGGCTCCAGATATTTGAGTGGGATCCGGCAACGCTATCCTTCCCAGAAACACCTACCGCAACCTGGAGCATGCTCCTTGACAGCGTATGGGAGGCTGGACAAATACTGGTCGAAGAGATTGATGGCGATGGTAATCAAGAGATTATTGTATCTGTAATGGATGGACCTTGGGGCTCAACAGGTTCGAGCAGATTAATGATTATTGAACTGGAAAATGGTGATCTGACTGACCCCGTTTGGAATATCGAATACGAAGACCCCGTTACAACAAACTGGAGCGGATACAATATATCAGTAGGAGACTTAGACCAGGATGGAATGAAAGAGATATACACCGTCGCCTATGAATACTACCACATAATTGTATATGAGAACACAGGTAACCCTGATGAGTATGACTACCAAACCGACTTTTACGTTACAAATGAAGTTGCAGAGCGTGCAAACCAGAGTATTGTAATAACAGACATAGACTCAAACGGAACAAATGAAATGTTTGCATTAACCTCTGGTACAAACTCACTAACAGGAACGCTGCTTACACCTGGGTATTTCTATGCAGTTATCTGTTCTACTGGGGTAGATTCTCTTACCTTCGAAAATTTTCACTTTCTGGCAGAATACCCTGGAGGGCTAAGACAACTTAGTGTTGGCGATGCTGATCAAGATGGAAAACCAAACCTCTATCTGGCAGGGCACTATAATGAGGCAATATATGACTGGGAATATAATAACGGAGATCTCCAAAATATTGAAAGCTACAGTGAGTCAATGATATTTATGGATGATACCACAGATAATTTTACACCTAATAATGATCAAGGGAAGGTCAGAGTCGCAAAATTGTTTTCAGGAGATATTGATAATGATGGTAATGGAGATGTTATCTTTAGCTCAGGAAGTTTTGCTACAGATAAACCGCAATTATTTATGATTGAGCACGAAGAGGAAGCTGTTGTTGCTGTTGATAATGATAACCCTCATATATTCCCTAATGAACCCAGTATAGAACAAAACTATCCAAACCCATTTAATCCTTCAACCTCTTTTCATTATAATCTACCTAAGTCTGGAATTATCGAACTAACCATAACAGATATCATTGGCAGACAAGTAGTCACACTGGCAAAAGGGCATCAGAGATCTGGAAATCATAATGTTCTATGGACCGGTAAGGACAATATGGGAAACCAAGTTCCAAGTGGAATATATTTTTTTAATCTAAAAAATGAGTCAAGTATAGTAACAAAAAAAATGACCCTTTCAAAATAGGAAAACATTATGACCTTAAGCAGATTCAATAAGTCCATCACATTATTCTACAATATATTATTTGCCCTACTATTATTATCAACTGGCATAAATGCAGCTAACTGGCCAACAAAATCCTGGGTAAAAAGTGACCCCTCATCATCAGGGATGAACCGTGACTCTCTAGAAGCATACAGTAGCCTTTTAAAAAGTGGAGCCCTTGGGTATATCGATGGTATGCTCATAACGCGTGGCGGGAAAATTATTTTTGAGGAGGAATACTCTGTTAATTATGACTCACTGTATCGTCAAACAAAAACAGCGCCAGGAAAGTATAATTACTATGATTCGAACTGGCACCCTTATTATAGAGATACAAAACTCCACACCATGCAATCAGTTAGTAAAAGTTTTACCTCAACCGCTATCGCTATTGCGAATAAAAATGGTGACATACCAAAACTAAATGCAAAGATCATGGACTATCTAGATGAATACCAATCAGCAAATCCAGATACTAGACGTGATAATATTTCTATCTTAGATGTTCTTAATATGTCAACTGGTATAAAATGGGATGAATCCTCCATGGCATATACTGATCCAAGCAGTAACTGTGTACAAATGGAAAAAAGCTCAGACTGGGTACAATATGTAATTGACCAAGACATGGCAGAAGAGCCTGGGACAAAGTTCAACTACAACAGTGGTGAGACTATGTTACTATCTCGCCTTATAAATAAAACCACAGGAATGGATCTCGCTAAATATTTAGAGGAAAATCTATTTTCTATTATTGGCATAAAAGATTATTTCTGGAAACATACCCCAAAAGGCCTCACAGATGCTGAAGGAGGATTATATCTAACCCCAAGGGACCTAGCAAAGTTCGGATATTTAATTCTAAACAATGGCGTTTGGGATGGGAAACAAATCCTCCCAAAAACCTGGGTAAATCAAATTCATCAGACTACTGTAAACACTAGCGTAGACTGGCTGAGGTATGGCCTACAATGGTGGGTAATGCCCTATGGGAATGATAATCAAACAGCGTTGCTCGCTTCAGGTCTAGGAGGTCAGAGAATGATCGTCATCCCTGAGCATGACATTGTCGCTGTATTCACAGGGTGGAATATCTACGAGACGCCATCTCTGCATTCATTCAAGGCAATGCAAAAAGTAATAAACTCTGTTGTCCCTGAGAAAACCAACAACACAAAAATTTTTATTTTATGTCTCTATTTTTTAGTTCTCCTTGGAATTGGATTTACTGCATCAAAGAGAATACACAATATCAGTGACTACTATGTAGGCGGAAAAAAGCTTAGCTATTGGATTGCCGCTCTGTCCGCTAGGTCAACCGGAGAATCAGGTTGGCTATTGCTTGGCGTAACAGGAATGGGTGCTGTGATGGGCTTAAGCGCGTTCTGGATCGTTCTAGGCGAAATACTGGGTGTCTTTATTTCATGGCAGTTTATGGCAAAGAAATTCAAATCTATGACAGATGAATACGAATCCATAACCATACCAGATTTTCTACATAGTCATTTCAAGGCAAGCTCAAACCTAATAAGAATCCTAGCCGCGACTGCTTTATCTTTATTTGTTGTTATCTATGTCAGTGCACAGATAGATATTACCGGAAAAACATTTGAGTCATTTCTTGGGTTTAACTATTATAATGGTATTGCGATTGGGTTTGGTATAGTTGTGGTCTATATTTTTTCTGGCGGATTTTTAGCTGTAGCGTGGTCTGATTTTTTCCAAGGCGCCTTGATGTTCGTAGCACTTCTTGTGCTTCCTTTTGTGGCCTACTTTACCCTGCCCTCTGGGACATCTCTACTCTCAGGCCTTGAAACGATCGACCCCTCTCTGGTAGATATCTGGGGTAGTGGTGGTTTTAATTTAATTAACCTGGTCTCTGTTATTGGCTTGGTGTCAATTGGAATAGGCTTCATGGGATCACCCCAGGTATATGTTCGATTCATTGCTATTAAAGACACTGAAGAAGTTGAAAAAGGAAAATGGGTGGCTGTGCTGTACACTCTTTTAACAGATACAGCAGCAGTAATGATTGGTATGATTGGAAGATATATACTTACAAACAGCGGGCAAGATCCAGAGCTAGTGCTAGGCCCATCTGGAGAAAATGTGTTATCTATATTACTAGTAGAGGTAATGCCCACAGTCATCATTGGTATCTATATCGCAGCAGTTTTATCAGCGGTAATGTCCACGGTAGATTCATTACTGGTTGTAGCATCAAGCGCTGTTACCAGAGATTTTTATCAACAGATACTCAACCCGAATGTAGATCAAAAATGGCTAATAAATTTTTCAAAGAAAGTCACTCTAGGACTAGCACTTCTTGCACTTGGAGTTGCCCTTTCCGTTTCTGTACTGTCACCCGATAGGACAGTTTTCTGGTTTGTCATATTTGGTTGGTCTGGAATCGCGGCCACTTTTTGTCCGGTCATTATACTGTCTATTTTCTGGAAAGACTTTAATGAGAACGGGGCGATTGCCTCTATGGTTACCGGTTTTATGTGTGTGCCAATCTTTAAATTTCTGGTACCAAAAATAAGCGGAATTGGTGTCTATTTTGATAAGCTCGATGTGATGCTTCCATCTGTGTTATTAGCGATGTTAGCTGGCTATATAGCCAATAACTATAAAAAATAGAAAACCTATTTGTCAGAGCTAAATGTCATCGGCGCATCCATAAGAGCGCTTAGCCATTTGCCACTCTCAGAGTTTGACAATGCAATTTTAATTGTCATTGTAAGAGGAACGGAGAGAACCATTCCGATAGGCCCAAATACCCAGCCCCAGAATAATAAAGAAATGAAAACAACAACCGTAGAAAGCCCTAATCCATGACCTAATATTCTCGGCTCAAGTATACTGCCAATAGTAATATTGATAACCAGGTAACCAGCAGCAGATAGTAAAGCAGTTATTGGGCTTATTGTTATCAAAGCCAATAGCGCTGGTGGAACCGCTGCAATTATTGAGCCAACTGTCGGGACATAGTTAAACAAAAAAGTGAGAAATCCCCATAGCAATGGATAATCCACGTCTAAAATCATAAGCCAAATGGTTGCAATAACTCCAGTTGCAATGCTTGTACCAGTTTTGATAAGCATATAACGATTCACAGTATCAGTAAAAGAATCAACCTGACTAGAACCATTGGGTTGACTGCCGAATACATGCCTCATCTTATACTTGAAGATAGTCGCCTCTAAAAGCATAAAAACAACCATTAACAATATAAGTAGTCCACTACTTAGTGCTCCTCCTAGGCCAGATAATATTGATGAGGTAAGAGACATCGCAGCTCCAGGGTCAAACCGCTCAATAATTGCGGCACCAGAAATTTTCAGACCTCTTTCTTCAAAAAATGCAAAGAAATTAGTAGCTGTATTATTAACCATTTCTTTATACAGAGGTAGGTTTTCAGAAAAATCATTCAATGACGTGCCCAAAAGCGAGGCCACACCAATCCCGATTGCAACTATCCCAAAAATAACAATCAAAATAGCACCAATAATGGGAATGCCTCTGGAGCGAAGTCTGACGACTAGTGGATTAGCAATAACAGATATAAAAATTGCTAATAAAAACGGTATAAGTATCTCGCTTGATGCACGCATCCCAGCGACCACAACGACTATCGCAGCTAGGTTAAAAAGCACCTGCTGAACATGACTCGGACCTGTGTATGAATTTTTTGCCATGCTCGAACTTAGAATAAATTAGATTTATTTATACAAAAAATTTCTATTCAACTGTATCTAGCTCTCCAAGCCTCTCTGCTATCAGATCTATAAAGATACTAATCTCTTTCAGCATATCCATCAGCTCTTGGTAAATCTGCTTCTGTTTTTCATTCTCATCTTCAGAGCTAGAACGTTTGATATGCTCAATTCGGTATTTTTCTTCAAGGTCTTTATACTTCTTACCCTTGCTTACAATCTTATCAATTTTAGATTGATCATATTTCTCAAAAAATTTACCAAGCCGCTTTATTTGCTTTACAATCTTTTTATGGTAGGACTCTATTTCTTCAATAAGACCAGCAGATAACTCTTCAGGCTCACTCTCCTTTTTTATCAAAAGATCATGCAGCCTCAGGTTAACACTATTCTTAATAGAATTGATATTGTTTACGACTGAGACTAGCGTAAAAACTTCCCGAGACTGAGCAGCAGCCAGGTCTTGGTTATTTATTTTTATTAAATAGGAAGATATTTCATTATTTAAGAAAACAATCTTATCAATACGATTTTGTAAGCCTGTTTCAAATTCTTCTTCCTCGTCCTCTATGTCGCGCAGCGAATCTGTTGAAATAAATGGCTTCGCTACAGAACCAACTACACGCTCAAGAAGACCAATAACGCCCCTAATCTCAGCCTGAGCATTTGTGATTGCGACCGCAGGAGTACTAAAAACATTATCATCTAAATGCATAACAGCGGGCTTACTAATATCTCTGTCTATCTTTTCATCTGGAAAATATTTAATAATCAGTCGTGCAACCAACGGCGTAAAAGGAATAAAAACAACCGTTGCAAGTATATTAAAAATGGTGTGCGCGTTGGCTATTTGTCTTGGAATATTATCAGATGTCTGAGAAATCCAATCTGCAAAAGTAGGAATCCAAAAGCAAAACAATCCTACTCCTATTATATTGAAGGTCACATGCGCAATCGCAACTCTCTTCGCCTCTCTAGATGCATTTAAACCTGCAAGAAGAGCTGTTACACATGTACCAACATTCGCACCAAAAATAAGGGGAATACCAGCCTCAAGAGTTATAGACCCACCACTGGCAAGAGTAATAACAATACCCGTCGTAGCGCTACTACTTTGGACCAATGCTGTAAAAACAGCCCCTGCTAGTATACCCATGAACGGATTTTCAAGACTGATTAGTATAGCTTTAAAAGTCGTATTATCCCTAAGAGGTTTCATCGTGTCAGACATCACCTTCATTCCATAAAAGAGCAACCCAAAGCCAAGAATAACAAACCCAATATTTTTTGTTGAATCCTTCTTAGAAAACAGAGACATCATCGCACCTACAGCAATCAGGGCAAGGGCATAGTCAGTTACTTTAAACGCTACAATCTGTGCTGTGATCGTGCTCCCAATATTCGAGCCGAGTATCACACCTAACCCCTGTACAAATGTCAATAAACCTGAGTTTACAAAACTAACTAGCATCACTGTCGTGGCACTACTACTCTGTATCACCATTGTTACAAATGCTCCAACCCCAACTGCAAGAAGTCGGTTCGATGTTAATTTTTCAAGCACCGAACGCATTTTATTTCCTGCTGCTATCTTCATCCCATCGCTCATCATTTCCATACCATATAGAAACATACCCATTCCACCAAAAAGACTAGTTACCATCAAAAACCATGATATGTCTTTCCCGGTTGAGCCAGCAACTGAAGAAGCAAATACAAGGGTTGGTATTGTCATTATAATTAACATTACCATCGGAAGAAAATTTTTCTTTTTAATTGTTTCGTACATATTTTACCATTTGTTAGTTTTTTATTAGGGAGGGAATGTATTAAAAATTTATTTCTCTTTAAAAGCACTTTAATAAAAAATTTTGCGTTTATTTAATATTTGGAATAATTTTCACAATGGGCAGAGTTCTAAATCACTTTTTTTCTGTAATCAATCTGAAGTCTTTTATTGTTATAACCGCTGCATGTATAACAACCTACATATGCGTTGAGCTAGACTTTCACTTTGATGTACCAACAGATTTGATTGGTATTGCAATTGTGTTTCCAATTGTATTCTCAATAAATGCAGCATATAACAGAAGAGAGAAAGCGCTTGAGCACTACTCAATATTTAAAGCAAGCGCTCTGTCAATCAGGTTTGCTCACATGCACTGGATTAATGAAAACTCCAAAGAAAACCGTAACAAAAAAGAACTGATACCTGATGATCATATTAAACGACTTGATTCAATTTATAAGGCACTTTTTGATAGTATCTATGAATACCTTCACTCAAAAATACCAAAATCCGAAACATATGATAACATAATTAAACTGCTCAGTGACATATCCCTATCAAATGAAAAATTAAGACCATTTGTTTTAGATCCTGAAAATGTTCGTTCTAATGAGAACCTCAGACTTATGACAGTTGAACTCGAAAACATTATTAACATCAAAAACTACAGAACACCCAACTCGCTGCGTGCTTATACAAAAGTT
>Ga0208766_1001639_pt1 | contig 11969 bp, 11 predicted proteins | sample ETN01SmetaG_3_FD_185792 | JGI IMG/M metagenome (GOLD analysis project Ga0208766, IMG submission 185792) | Marine microbial and viral communities from oxygen minimum zone, Eastern Pacific Ocean - ETNP2014F12-01SV263 (SPAdes) (version 2) | ecosystem: Environmental > Aquatic > Marine > Oceanic ...
GTATCTACAGAAATAAATAACATCCTAATATCTTTTTTTATATTTTCATCCCTTAGTTCATCAAACAACCTGTGTATTTTTACTAATGTATCAGGGCAAAAATCCGGACAATTAGTATAACCAAAAAATATAAACGTATAATAATTTTTTAAACTATCATTGCTATATTCCATATCTTTAGTTGATTTCAAAACAAACCCTTCTTCAAAAAACATATTTTTTGAATTTATTTCTGTATATTTAGGACTATATTCGTCATTACCCATTAAAATCCCAAGCATGATTAGGACGAACAACCCAGTATATAATATGTATCTTCTATTCATATCCCTCAATTAATTCAAATACGAGCTCATTTACTATATAATACAAAAGTAAATATATGATATTTATGCTCAATTTACTAACTTTTTAAAGTCTGATTATGTCTGGTAATACTTTTGGAAAAATTTTTGCTGTCACTACTTTCGGAGAAAGTCATGGCAAAGCTTTAGGGTGCATCGTGGATGGTTGCCCCCCAGGCATAGTATTGTCTGAAGATGATATACAAGTAGATTTAGACAGAAGAAAGCCTGGTCAATCAAAATATACAACTCAGAGAAAAGAAAGCGATAAAGTAGAAATATTATCTGGGGTATTTGAAGGCAAGACTACAGGAACGCCTATTTGCTTAATTATATACAATGAGGACCAAAGACCTAAAGATTATGGGGAAATAAAAGATAAGTTTAGACCAGGGCATGCGGATTTTACTTATACTAAAAAATATGGCTTTAGAGACTATAGAGGCGCTGGAAGATCGTCTGCAAGAGAAACTGTTGCTAGAGTTGCAGCAGGTGCTATTGCAAAGAAACTTTTGAGTAATGCAGATGGTGTTGAAATCAAAGGTTATGTTTCTCAAATAGGAGAGCATACTCCAAAAAATATTGATTTTGAGCAAATAAATAAAAACCCATTCTTTTTCCCTGATAAAGATATGATTCCAGTGCTAGAAGATTATATAAATTCAATTAGAAAGGATGGAGATTCTGTTGGAGCAGAAGTTACAGTCGTGGCTAAGAATATGCCAGTAGGATTAGGCAATCCCGTATTTGACAAGCTAGACGCACTAATTGCATATGGAATGATGTCAATTAATGCCGTAAAAGGCGTTGAAATTGGAGATGGATTTGGAGTTATTAATAGAAAAGGGTCTAACGCACGAGACGAGATAACATCTGAAGGATTTTTATCAAATTTCTCTGGCGGAACGCTTGGTGGAATATCTACAGGACAAGACATCGTAGTTAAATTAGCATTAAAGCCAACCTCAAGCATATTGATACCAGGAAAGACTATTACAGCTGATAATAAAAATACAACCATTACAACAAAAGGAAGACATGACCCTTGTGTTGGAATAAGAGCCACTCCAATTGCAGAAGCCATGCTTGCGTTGGTTTTAGCAGATCTTTATTTAAGGAATAAAGCTCAAAATTCTAATTAATGTATAATTAGTACAATCATGACACAGACTCTATATGACAAAATTTGGGAAGAACATCAAATTGATTTCAATAATGATGGCACGTCCTTATTATATATTGATAGACACTTGATTCATGAAGTAACATCACCACAAGCGTTTGATGGATTAAGTATTGAAAATAGGAAAATATGGGACAAAGATTCAATTTTTGCTGTATCTGATCATAATGTTCCAACAACAGATAGAAAACTTGGCATAAAAGATAAAATCTCAAAATTACAAGTTGATACTTTAATAAATAATTGTAAAAAACATAATATCAACTATTTTGATTTAAATAATATAAATCAAGGAATCGTTCATGTTATAGGTCCAGAATTGGGAATAACACAACCAGGAATGACACTTGTATGCGGAGATTCTCATACCTCAACTCATGGAGCTTTATCTTCTTTAGCTTTTGGTATTGGTACTAGTGATGTTGAACACGTGTTAGCTACTAATTGCATTAATGTAAAAAAAGAAAAAAATTTACAAATTAATATTAATAATAAACTAAAAGATTTTGTTACATCTAAAGATTTAATTTTGCATATAATTAAATCAATAGGAACTTCTGGAGCAACTGGTTATACAATTGAATTTATGGGGGAATGTATTAGCGATTTAAGTATAGAGAGTAGAATGACTTTATGCAACATGAGCATTGAGGCAGGAGCAAAATCTGGGATTATTGCTTTTGATAACAAAACTTTTGAGTATGTTATTGACAGAGATTATTCTCCAAATAAAAGATATTTGGATTCTGCGGTTAAATATTGGGAAACACTTTTTAGTGATTCTAACGCAAAGTTTCAAAAAACAATTAATTTCAATGCAAATGATATTATGCCCCAAGTAAGCTGGGGTACTTCACCAGAGATGACTACTGATGTAACTGGCAAGATTCCTAATCCAGAAGATGAATTAAATCCTGACAAAAAAATATCGATACAAAGAGCATTAGATTATATGGAGTTAAAACCAAATCAAGACATGACATCTATTCATTTAGATAAAATTTTTATAGGATCATGCACTAACTCTAGAATAGAAGATCTTCGACAAGTAGCTGCTGTGGTAGAAGGTAAAAAAATAGCTAAAAATATAAAACAAGCAATGATTGTTCCTGGGTCTGGGCATGTTAAAGCGCAGGCTGAAAAAGAAGGTTTGGATAAATTATTTATTCAGTCTGGATTTGAATGGAGAGAGCCTGGGTGCTCCATGTGTTTAGGAATGAATGAGGATAGCTTGAAACCTTATGAACGTTGTGCGTCAACTTCAAACAGAAATTTTGAAGGAAGGCAGGGTGATAAAGGAAGAACTCATCTTGTTAGTCCTGCTATGGCAGCTGCCGCAGCAATTAAAGGGCATTTTTGTAATGTTATAGATGTTATAAATGGATAAGAATATTATTAAAGGTCAAGCTATACCTATAAATCAATCTAACGTTGATACTGACGCAATTATTCCAAAACAGTACCTAAAATCAATTAGAAAAACTGGTTTTGGCCCGTTTTTGTTTGATTTATTAAGATATCTTGAGCCTGGTAACTTAGAAAGCACAGGCAATAGACCTTTAAATAAAAAATTTATATTAAATCAAGAACCATATTCTGCGGGTAATATTATTATTGCAAATGATAACTTTGGATGTGGCTCATCTAGAGAACATGCGGTTTGGGCGCTTAAAGACTATGGTATAAAAGTTATCATATCAACATCCTTTGCTGATATTTTTTATAGAAATAGTTTTAAAAATAGCCTTTTACTAATAAGGGTCAGCAAGAAGGAGTTAGATAGTTTATTTTCTGGTATTGAGGCTCATAAGAAATATGAATTGACAATTGATGTACTAAATCAGACAATTACTGCTCCTGATAGTTTAGTGATTAATTTTAGTATTGATAAAGCAGATAAAGAAAGAATTATTTCTGGATATGATGACATTGCATTAACACTTAAAAATAAAACTAAAATATTAGAATATGAGAAAAAAATGATTAAAAAGAAACCTTGGTTATTTAAAAATGAAAAAAATTAGCTCTAATATTTTATTATTGCCTGGCGATGGTGTCGGTCCTGAAGTTATAAAAGAAGCAATAAAAATTATTGATTATTTCAATGAATCTAATGTTTGTAATATATCATATGATAATGCTGAAATTGGAGGAGTTGCTATTGATAATTCGAACGATCCGTTACCAGCAGCAACAATTGAAAAAGCAAAGCACTCCGACTGTATATTGTTAGGAGCGGTTGGCACAAAAAAACATGAAAATAATGAAAATAAATTAAAACCTGAGTCAGGATTATTATCTCTTAGAAAACTTTTAAATTTATACATAAATATTAGGCCAGTTTTTTTATTTCAGTCTTTGGTAGATAGTTCATCACTAAAGCCTGAATATATTGAGGATTTAGATATTGTTATAATTAGAGAATTGATAGGGGATGTTTATTTTGGAGAACCTAGAGGGTTTGATAATGATAATAAAACTGGTTTTAACACGATGAAATATTCAGTTGACGAGGTATCACGTATATCTAAATATGCATTTGAAATATCTATGAGGAGATCTAAAAGAGTAACTTCTGTAGACAAAGCTAATGTTTTGGAAACTTCTCAATTATGGAGAGAAACAGTTTCATCAATAGGTAAAGATTATGCTCAAGTAGATTTGTCGCATATGTATATAGATAATGCTGCAATGCAACTTATAAGAAATCCAAAACAATTTGATGTTATATTAACAGGTAATCTATTTGGTGACATATTATCTGATGAAGCTTCTATGCTAACAGGCTCTATTGGTATGTTGCCGTCTGCTTCATTATCTGATTCGCATGCTCTTTATGAACCAATACATGGATCTGCCCCAGATATTGCAGGTCAAAATATAGTAAATCCAATAGCAATGATCCTATCAGTAGCTATGATGTTTGAATATTCATTTCAAGCACCTGATATTTCTAATATTATAAGACAATCGATAGAAAATGTTTTGAAATCAGGTACCGTAACTAAAGATATTTCGCAGTCAAAAGATTATGCTACAACATCAGAAATGGGTAGTAAAATTTTAGAAGAGATTAAAAATAATGTTTGAAAAAAAAGAATCATATAATATAGCGATAATTGGAGCTACTGGAATAGTTGGAGAATCTTTGCTGGATATTTTACATACCAGAAAATTTCCGGTAAAAAAAATTGACCCAATAGCTAGCAGTAAATCTGCAGGAAATAAAGTAAGGTTTGGCGATGAACTCTTAGAAGTATTAGATATTGAAAAATATGATTTTGGTCGAGCAGATATAGCTTTTTTTTCGGCAGGCAGTGATGTTTCTAAAAAATTTGTTCCTATTGCTACACAATCAGGGACTATTGTAATTGACAATACATCTGCATTTAGGTATGAAGACAATATACCTTTAATAATACCAGAAGTTAATCCTTCTGATATAGGGCAATTTTCTAAAACTAATATAATTTCAAATCCTAATTGTTCAACTATTCAAATGTTAGTGGCCTTAAAACCAATACATGACAGATTTAATATTAAAAAAATTAATGTTTCAACTTATCAAGCTGTATCAGGGTCAGGTAAAAAAGGAGTGAATGAATTATTAGAACAAGCACATTTATATTTAAATCAACAGAAAATTACGCCATCTGTTTACCCGAAACAGATAGCCTTTAATGTTTTGCCATTTGTTGATAGTTTCTGTGATAACGGATATACAAAAGAGGAAATGAAAATGGTTTGGGAAACTCAAAAAATACTAGATAAAAATATTTCTGTAGATGCTACGGCTGTGAGAGTTCCAGTATTAATTGGTCATTCTGAATCAATTACCATCGAAACCTCAAAACCTATAGATATTGACATGGTTTTGAATGATTATGAAAATGATAATAGCATTAAAGTTATTGATAACCCTGACTCTCATGATTATCCAACCGCATTTATGGATGGCCATGGCACAGATAAAGTATTTGTGGGAAGAATTAGAAAATCAATTAATAGTGATAATATTTTGAATATTTGGGTAGTAGCTGATAATGTTAGAAAAGGTGCTGCTTTAAATAGTATTCAGATAGCAGAAAAACTAATAGAAGTATCATAAATATGAAAAATTTATTAACTATTTTAATAGTATTGCTTGGAGCAGTATATATCTTAGAGACTATTGGAGTTGTTCCAAAGTCAGATAGTAGTTTAACCTCTTTAATAAATATAGAGTTAATTAAGACTTCAATTAGACCTATTCTTTACAGCATTGATTCATTTATTCTTTTAATAATTGCAGGGATAAAATCTTTGCCATTCTATTTAATTAATCCTTGGTATGTTTTGGCCTTTTTATTTGTAACTGGTCTTATATATGAAAAATTTAGAACTTTAGGAAATGAAATAATTTTTTTAAAGAGAGAAATATTTTTATTAGCTGCTCAAACTGACCGTAATAAAAGTGACAATAATCAAACAGAGAACAAGGATTTATCATTAAAAACAGATGCTATTATGAATATACTTATAGAAATTCAAAAAGCTGCAGACCATTTTAAATCAACACAATTAAGAAATAAAAAAGTAAGAAGAGATCAAATAGTAGAAGATATAGATGAGTCTAAACTTGTTAAGAAAAAAACATCTAAGAAAAAGGTTTTAAAAAAGAAAGCGGCTAAAAAAACCACAACTAAAATTACAAAGAAAAAAACTATTTCAAAAACAAAAGAGGAAGCATCTCAAAATGAAAAAGAGGCTATGAAAGAATTAATAGAAGATGAGCATATTTCTCAAAATGATTTAGCTAGAACATTAATGGCAAGCGGAGATAATAAAAAAGCAATAGAAGTAATTACTAACGTTATTAATACGGGTACAGAAGATGAAAAACATGAGGCAAGACTTCTTTATATGCAAATTAGAAAATGAGATTTGCCCTACGTATTGAATACAATGGAACTAATTACTTTGGTTGGCAAAAACAAAAAATTAACAAAGAAAAAACTATACAATATTTTGTAGATAAAGCTATTTCTAAAGTCGCTAATCATAAAGTCAGTTCTATTTGCGGAGGCAGAACAGATACTGGTGTTCATGCTTTTTCTCAAATTATTCATTTTGACACCTCAAGCAGAAGATCAAATTTAAACTGGACAAAAGGAATAAATACTTTCTTACCTAACGATATTATAATAAAAGATATATTCCATGTTGATGAAAATTTTCATGCGAGATTCAGCGCAATTGATAGAACTTATAGATATATAATTTTAAATCAACATATACCATCTTCAATTTTTATTAATAATTTTTTACCTTACAAAGAAAAAATTAATGTTTCACGAATTAAAGGATCGTTTAAATATTTGGTAGGTGAAAATGATTTTAGTTGTTTTAGATCATCTGGATGCTCATCATCATCTCCAACTAAAAATATAAAAAAATTAAATATTAAAAAAATAAGAGATTTTATAATAATAGACGTAACTGCAAATAGTTTTCTTTATCACATGGTAAGAAATATGGTTGGATGTTTTATAGATATTGGAACAAAAAAAATAGAACCAAAACAAATCAAGAAACTTTTGCTTTCTAAAGATAGGCGTAAAATTGGTGTAACAGTTGAGCCTAAAGGCTTATACTTATTAAAGATAAATTATCCAAAAAAATTTAATATAAAAGTTAATGATAAATTTAGCCTATTTAATTAGTACAAGATTAATTTTAGACTAATCAGCATACATGCTAGTATTACGAAATGAATAGAACTTTAATTAAATTCTGCGGAATGACTAATATAGATGATGTTAAATTTGCATCTGATACTGATATTGATTTTATAGGTTTAATTTTTGTCAAAGAAAGCCCAAGGAATTTAAATTTAAACAAAGCAGAGAAGATAATAAATGCTTGCAATAATAGAAAGCCCACTGTTGGAGTTTTTATGAATCAAAAGAAAGATTTTATAAACAACATAATTAATAATATTAGTATAGATTTTTTACAATTTCATGGAAATGAATCAGAGGAATTTTGTAATAGTTTTAATAAAAAATATTTTAAAACAATTTCTATTAATAATAATATAGCAAATTATGATATTGAACACAAAAACAGCGCATCTGCTTTTATCATAGATAACAGCAAAGATAGCTCCTCTGACGGAATTGGAAAGACTTTTGATTGGTCTATATTAGAAAATAATATAAGTTTAATGAAATTAAGGGATAATAATTATTTTATAGCTGGCGGCCTTAATCCTGATAATATAAAAAATTTAATTATAAAATATCAGCCAAAAGGTTTGGATGTTAGTAGTGGCATAGAGCATAGCGTTGGTAAAAAAGATTTTAACTTAATGAAAAAATTTATAGAAAATGTCAGAATATTAGACAAAGAATCTTATGAAAAAAATAAATTATAAAAATTTTCCAGATAAAAATGGATATTTTGCAGAGTTTGGGGGTAAATTTGTTTCGGAAACTTTAATGCGCCCTTTAAATGAACTTTTAAAATCTTATAATAAAATTGCTAAGTCAACAAATTTCCAAAATGAATTAAAAAAAGAATTATCACAATTCGTTGGGAGGCCTACACCAATTTATCATGCGTCACGTATAAGTAAAGAATTAGGTAATTGTAATATTTTTCTTAAACGTGAAGATTTAAATCATACAGGGGCGCACAAAATTAATAACGCCATGGGTCAAGCAATGCTTGCAAAATCTATGGGCAAAAAGAGAATAATTGCAGAAACAGGAGCTGGGCAACATGGAGTTGCGACAGCAACAGCATGTGCAAGATATGATTTAAAGTGTGTAATATACATGGGAAGCGAAGACATACAAAGACAGAAAATAAATGTTTATAGAATGAAACTATTAGGAGCTGAAGTTATATCTGTAGATTCTGGATCTAAAACTCTTAAAGATGCATTAAATGAAGCATTAAGAGATTGGGTAACAAATGTAGATGATACGCATTACATTATAGGTTCGGTTGCCGGCCCACATCCATACCCTATGATTGTCAGAGATTTTCAGTCAGTGATAGGACATGAATGCAAAAAACAAATGAAAACATTATTTAATAAAAAACCTAATATTTTAGTTGCCTGCGTAGGAGGAGGGTCTAACGCAATAGGAATGTTCCATCCATTTTTAAACGAAGACGTAGACATGATAGGTGTTGAAGCCGCAGGTTTGGGTCTAAATACAGGAAAACATGCAGCGCCACTAAACAAAGGAAAGCCAGGAATTCTTCATGGAAGTCGTACATATATAATGGAAGACGATAATGGTCAAATTGAATCCACTCACTCAATTTCTGCTGGCTTAGATTATCCAGGTGTGGGGCCAGAACATTCATGGTTAAAAAATAATAATAGAGTAAAATATGTGTCTGTGACAGACAAAGAAGCTTTAAAGGCATTTCATTATTTAACCGAGAAAGAAGGAATTATTCCTGCATTGGAAACAGCTCATGCACTTGCATATGCTTTTAAGATTGCTAAAAAGTTAAATAAAAAAAATATTTTAATTAATCTATCTGGCAGAGGTGACAAAGATATTGATACAGTTGCATTACTAAACAGGATACAAGTATGAATAGAATAAAATCTTTATTTCAAAAAAAAAGAAATGATGGTAAATCTGCATTTATTGCTTACCTAGTTTGTGGAGACCCTGATATAAAAACGACATACAATTTAATGAATATTATGGTTGAGTCAGGTGTTGACATTATTGAGCTCGGAATGCCTTTTACTGACCCTATTGCTGATGGACCAACCATACAAAAAGGCGTAGAACGATCATTAACAAAAAAAACCTCTCTTAAAGATATTTTCGATGTTGTAAAGAAATTTAGAAAAAAAAATTTACATACACCTATTGTTTTAATGGGTTATATGAATCCAATAGAAAAAATTGGATATGAAAAATTTTCATTACTTTCAAAAAATTGCGGGGCTGATGGCATCCTTATCGTTGATTCACCTCCAGAAGAATCTAAAAAAATAAACAAAATTTTAAAAAATAAAGATTTATGTCAAATATTCTTAGCTTCGCCTACAACAGAAAAGTCTAGATTAAAAAAAATAATTAACTCAACAAGCGGTTATTTATACTATGTTTCAATAAAAGGTATTACAGGTTCTAAGATAAATAACTACAAAACTATTGAAAATAGAATTAATCAAATAAGAATAATGTCTAAAAACAAAATACCAATAACCGTAGGCTTTGGGATAAAAGATAAAAAGACTGCTAAAGCAATATCTAAATTCTCAGATGGTATTATTATTGGTAGTTCTGTAGTGGAATTAATTGAAAAAAATATTCATAATAAGCCTATAATGTTTAAAAACATGAAGAATTATTTAAAAAATATTCATAAAGGTATGCAAAACAGATGAGTTGGCTAGATAAAATACTTCCGTCAAGGATAAGAGCAAACAAGAAAGATAAAGGCTCAGTACCTGAGGGATTGTGGCATAAATGCTTGGATTGTGAGACTGTTATTTATCGGGCAGAATTTGAAAAAAACCTAAATGTTTGTCCAAAATGCAATCATCATGGAAGAATTTCTGCACGGAAAAGAGCAGACATTATTCTTGATGCTGAAGGTAAAATAGAAATATTAAATGATATTAAGCCAATTGATGTTTTGAATTTTAAAGATAAAGAGAAATATAAAGATAAGCTTGCCACAACACAAAAAAAGACTGGTGAAAATGATGCTATGGTTGTATATCAAGGGTTAGTAAATAAAATACCCGTTATAGCGTGTTTCTTTGAGTATTCATTTTTTGGCGGATCTATGGGTTCAGTTGTTGGAGAAAAATTCTCTATAGCAGTAAAAAAATGTATAGAAGGGGAAAGGGCTTTAATTTGTTTTTCAGCTAGTGGCGGAGCAAGAATGCAAGAATCACTATTTTCATTATTCCAAATGGCAAAAACAAGTGCAGCATTAAATAGTTTATCAAATAAAAAATTACCTTATATATCTATACTAACTGATCCAACCATGGGAGGCGTATCTGCTAGTTTAGCTATGTTAGGTGATATTAATATTGCCGAACCTAATGCATTAATTGGATTTGCAGGACCACGCGTAATAGAACAAACAGTTGGTGAAAAACTACCTAACGGTTTCCAAAGAAGCGAATTTTTACAAGAACATGGTTCAATAGATTTTATATTAAATAGAAGTGAGCAAAAAATTAAAATCTCAGAAATTATTTCCGCTTTAATGAGTAATCATGATAATGAAGAAAAATCCAGATAACTTACATGACTGGCTAGAATGGCAACAGGGGTTACATCCAAAAAATATAGATTTTAAATTAGAACGAATTAAGTCTGTCTATAAAAAACTTAATATAGATAAAATAGCAAAAAAAATAATTATTGTTGCAGGAACTAATGGTAAAGGGTCAACCGTCGCAATTTTAGAAAGTATTTTACATCAAAATGATTTTTCTGTTGGCACATTTTCCTCACCACATATTCTTGCTTACAATGAAAGAATAAAAATTAATAAAAAAGAAGTAGAGGATTCATTATTACTTGAAGCATTTGAAAAAATAAATGAATTAAGGGGTGACATCACGCTTACATATTTTGAATTTGCTACATTATCTGCATTTTATATTTTTAACAAGCAAAATGTTGACTATGCAATTCTGGAGGTTGGTCTTGGTGGAAGATTAGATGCAACAAATATTATTGATTCAGACCTATCTATTATTTCATCTATTGGGATAGACCATACTGAATTTCTTGGAACAACAATAGATAGCATAGCTCTTGAAAAAGCAGGAGTTATGAGACCTTTTTGTTCATGTATCTATGCTGATATAAACCCTCCTTCAAGCTTGCTGAGTTATGCTAAAAACAACGGTACTTCTTTTCTATATAATCAAAATGATTTTAATTTTAAAATTACCAATGATTCATGGGTTTGGAATGGAAAAAATGGAACAACGATAGATTTACCATTACTTCCGCTCATTGGTGATTTTCAATACAATCATGCTGGAGCGGCACTGCAAGCTTTAGAAATTATTGAGCCTGATATATTTTATAGTGTAGATAAAATAAGAGAGGGAATTAAAAGTATTGTTCTTTTAGGTAGATTCCAAATTTATAATAATAAACCAGAAATTATACTTGACGTTGCACATAATGCTGACTCCGCATTAAAACTAAAAGCAAACTTAGACAAGTTCCCTAAAAAAAATACAATTGCTGTAGTTGGTTTTTTAGGAGATAAAGACGTGTACAGTCTTACAAAACCGTTTGCATCAGTTATTGATCACTGGTATTGCGGCACAATAGAAAGTAAGCGCGGGATGAATTCTGATGAAATCAAAACTAGAATGAAGAGCGTTATTGACGATAATTTTATTAAAACATTTGAAAATATGGAAAAAGCATTCTTATCCGCTC
>Ga0208766_1001640_pt1 | contig 11964 bp, 15 predicted proteins | sample ETN01SmetaG_3_FD_185792 | JGI IMG/M metagenome (GOLD analysis project Ga0208766, IMG submission 185792) | Marine microbial and viral communities from oxygen minimum zone, Eastern Pacific Ocean - ETNP2014F12-01SV263 (SPAdes) (version 2) | ecosystem: Environmental > Aquatic > Marine > Oceanic ...
CAAAATTATTCTTACCGCTTCCTGAAATAATAATATCTTTTATTTTCATTTTTTTACCTTCTTCTATAGTAAAAATAATATTATTTCTTTGTGAATTTTCATCGTCAATAGGCTTCATCAGCCCATTTACTTTTGCAAGAAAATATCCTTCCTCTTTATATAATTTTTCTATTTTATTTATCGAGCTATTTATAAAGTTGGGTTTTATCCTCATTCCAACGCGATACGAAAGAACTTCTTTAATTTTTTTATCTCTAATTTTTTTATTTCCATCGAATTCTATTTTTGATAAAACTGGTGATTCTTTAACAAAAATTGTAATGGCAATTCCATCAGCTGATTCGCCATTAAATTCAATTTGCACATCACTAAATACGCCTAAATCCCATAGCCTTTTAACTGCTCGACGAAAATCCTCAGCAGTTACAGTTTGGTCTTTCTGCAATCCGGCTGTATATAGCACCATGTTGTTGCTGGTAGAACTGTTTCCTTCAATCTTAATATTATCTAACTGAAAAGATGGGGGTGCTTGTGCAAGAAGAAATGAGGTTAAGATAAAAATGGTTAGTTTTTTCATGCGGTTATCTGTTCAGCAGTTTGGCCAAATCTCCTTTGCCTATTTTGATAATCATAAATTCCATTTAATAGCGCTTCTTCTCTAAAGTCTGGCCAATGCGTATCTGTAATTAGTAATTCAGAGTATGCAGCCTGCCAAAGCAAAAAATTGCTTAAACGAAATTCTCCTCCAGTCCTTATTAAAAGATCTGGATCTGGAATGTCTTTAGAATAAAGCTCTTTGCCAATTAAATTCTCATTAATATCATCGAGTGCTATTTCTGATGATTGTATCTTTTTACCTATACGCTTAAAAGCCCTGATCAGTTCCTGCCTACTTCCATAGCTTAATGCCAATATTAAATTAAGACCAGAGTTGTTTTGAGTTTTAGCTATACCATCCAATATATTTTTTCTAGTGTCATTGGGTAAGTCATTAATATTGCCTATAGTTGAAAGTTTTACATTATTTTTGTGCAAATTATTTATTTCTTTTTTTATTGTTGATAAAAGCAGTTTCATAATTGCGGAAACTTCTGATTGTGGCCTTGACCAATTTTCACTGGAAAATGTATAAAGAGTAAGATGTGAAATACCAATTTCACCACAAACTTGCACAATTTCCCGTACAGAATTTATACCTTCGCGATGACCGTGCGCACGCGGTCTATTTTTCAATCTTGCCCAGCGCCCATTACCATCCATAATGATTGCAATATGCCTAGGTAAATCGCCATTACTAAAAACTTTGTCTCTTAAGCTGTTATTCAATTTAAATAAATATATTATTGATTATTATATTCGTAAAATTAGCGCTTATTGTGCTTCTAATGAATAATTAATCTTTTTCATAAATTTCAGCGGTATGATGATCAAAGCTCAACAAATCTTCAGGAATTGAAACATTCGTAAACTCTGATTTACACTTATAACACTCTATTGAATCTTCCACTTTTCTATAGAGGTATACATCAACAATAAAAAGGGCTAATAAACTAAGTCCGTAAGTTATTGGTACCAACAATGCCCCAATCAAGATAATTATACATCCAATTGCTTGGTTGAAATCTTTTTTCTTATATAAATGCTTACATCCACATTCTGGGCATAAAGGTGATTTACTATCGATAAAATAATCTTTTTCTACTTTTTTCAAAGAGGAAATCCATATTGTAGTAAATAATATTTAAATATTATATCCCCAAATAGAATAGAAATTATTGAAACATATAGCAAGCCCGTCGCACTTTGTGTTGCTTGTAGCTTTAAAGTTCGCCATACAAAGTAGTTGATAAGGATGGGGAAAATATTCCCCATAAATAATGCCACTAATATCAATAATCCATCAAATTCAAATATAAACGACCATGTATTTTTTGATATTCCATATGGATCTACATATTGATTATAGCTTAAATAATAGAGATCCCAAAAAATTCTAATAATTAATAGAATCCAAAGTAGCATTGTGGCTTTTTTTAATAATGATATAGGTAAAGCAATAACATTTAAATACCAATGTCCTAATATCATTGCAAAAAAAACTCCGGCAGTAATCATTGACCCAATCATAATAGATACGGATGCTTGAAGGTATATGTCGGACTGAACAAGATATCTCATAATATTTAATAATGTAAAACAGCCCAACAATGATATTGTTGTTATAATAATATTATGGATTTGATTTCTATTCCAATAATAAGCCGTAAGGGTTCCTAATAATAGTAACCAGACAAGCAGCATAATCTCTGTAAAATAATCAACAGCAATAAAATGATATGCAATAGCTCCTAATGATCCAACAATGCAGCATTTTCCTAAATTAAATCTATAAAAACCTTGGTCAATTTTTTGTAATGGCACGATCCAAAAGTAGATTGGATAGATTGAAGCATAGCCAATGAATATTATTACAATTGAATGCGTAAAATAATTAAACATCTATTATGTCAATTATTTTCTTAGCTATTTCCTTATATAAAATACTGATATGTGAATTAGGGTGCCTATCTACAATGGGCTTGCCTGAATCTGTAGTTTCCATAATATCTTGAGAAATGGGAATTTGACCAAGCAAGGGTACGCCCAGTCTATCGCTTTCTGTTTTTCCGCCTCCCTTTTTAAACAAATCCATTCTGATTGTAAAACTACCATCTTCATTAATATTAACAGGCTGACCTTCAATAAATAAATTTGTGCCATTTTCAACCTTGCCATCTAAGAACAAACCTGACATATTTTCAATTACACCCAATACTGGCGTTTTAACTTTGCGAAACATATCTGCCCCTTTTGTCACATCTGCTAATGCAATATCTTGGGGAGTTGTAATAATAAGAGCTCCATCCATTTTCAATTTTTGAGTAAGAGTTAACTGTATATCGCCGGTGCCAGGAGGAAGGTCTAATATCAAATAGTCTAATTCTCCCCATATTACATCGTAAAAAAATTGCTCTGTCATTCTTGCTACAAGAGGACCTCTCCAAATAGTAGGGGATTGGTTACCGCTTATAAAACCAAAACTCATAACTTTCATTTTTAGATGATCTAGGGGTAATAATTTTCTATCTTTATTTAATTCAGGCTGCTCATCTAACCCTAAGATCATTGGCAATGAGGGACCATAAATATCTAAATCAAGTAAGCCTACTTTTAATCCTATATCTCGTAAAGATAAGGCCAAATTAACAGCAACAGTTGATTTTCCTACTCCACCTTTTCCGCTTGATACAGCTACTATATGTTTAATCCCCGATAAGGTTGATGGGCCTTGTGAAGGTGCTGTCTGATGGGTCTTTTGAGGTTCTGAAGCATCCTGATTAATAGTAATAGTAATCTGTTTAAAGTTAGTCTCTATATTTAATAAGGTTTTAATATCATTAATTACCTTGTTTTTCTTTTCTTCATTTTGGCTTTTAATATTCAACTCTATAGATAGGGCTTCATCATTAATATTCACTTCATTAATCATACCAAATGAGACAATATCTCTACTAAATCCCGGGTACGAGATTTGTTTTAATAAATTAATTATTTCTTCTTTTTTCATTGTAAAAAAAACGGCTGTTAAAAAACAGCCGTCTACTAAATTACCTTAATAATGGCTTGTAACTTTATTATGAAAACCATTTAGCATTAATTTCAGTATATTTACTCCATTCCTCTGGAAGTTCGCTTTCTTCAAATATTGCTTCAACAGGACATTCCGGCTCACAGGCTCCACAGTCTATGCATTCATCAGGATCAATATATAACTGCTTTCCTTCAGGGTCAAACCCATCAGCTTTTGCCTCTTCACCAGCCCCTGTCTTATCTTCAGGTCCATGAATGCAATCTACAGGACAGACTTCCACGCAAGCCGTATCACATGTACTCACACATGGCTCCGCTATGACATAAGTCATGACTATCTCCTTTTTTTAAAGTTCTCGAAGCCCTGCAAATTATGTGGTTTTTTATTTTCTTAAAAGACTTTTGCTATCAAAAAATAATTACTATTAAATTCCCACTCTAATTAGCTAATGAAAAAATGAGCGAAGAATACAAATACGACCATTATAAATCCGTACCTGATCCAGCTAGCAATGTAAATTTTAAAAAGAAGAAACCTAAATTAATTGCAGTTGTGGATGAAGATAATTGTACGGGCTGCCAAGTCTGTGTTCCATTTTGCCCTGTTGATTGTATTGAACCTGTTCCAAATGAAAAATATGAAATTCCTATTCCCCCTGTACAAGTACGTCATGATGAATGCATTGGGTGTCAAATTTGCGCTAAAGCCTGTACGGCTTTAACCTGGGATGCTATTAGGATGATAAAAACTGAGGAATTTGAAGAAATCTATGATACAGAAGTTTCTGATTAGCTAGCTAATAATCTTTCTACCTCGCTATTTATACTTTCACCTTTAATCACAAATATTTCATTTAATAATCTATTTGGTTTAATGATTAAATGCAGGGGAACTCCCCACTTTCTATTATCAGCTAATTTTTTTCTAAATTTGTAAAATAATGTATTTGTATTCAAATTTTCACTTTTTGATTCTATTTCACCATGAATGATTTTCATATTCAATAGATATTTATTTATAAATCTATCTGACTCTTTTATTGAGCAAAATTGCATAATTAATGAAAAATCGATATCGATATTATATCTATCATAATATTTTTTTAATTCTATTGCTTCGTAATCACAATTAGGGCACCATGCTGCAAAAAAGGAAATAAATTGAGGTTTGTTGGTAGAATATAAAATTTTATCAACTTGAGGTATTAATCTCATAGCCTGAATAGATTTCTTATCATTAATTTTTTCAATTGATGAATATTCATGCTCTTTAATCATTTATTTGTATCCTACAATTATTAAAACGATTGTTAGGGATAAAAGTGCAATATTTCTATAAAAAATAAATTTTTGAAGGATATTTGGATTTTTCAGGTCACTATGGATTAATTGTGCTCTTGAAAGGTGGGTAAATGCAATCGCTAAAAGACCTATAATTATTTTCAAATGCATCCATCCATCCTCTAAAAAATGTGTTTGCTCTATCATCATTAATACGCCAGTTAAGGGTATAAAAAACGAAGCCGGCATTTCTACTTTCGTAGAAAGATCAAGAATTAGCTTGTGATCCATGCTGTCATTTTTTGATAGAATTATTGATATAGCTAATGCTACTCCAAACCAAGACGCCATCCCTATAAAGTGTAGAATTTTAATAATTATGTAATAGGACATCATTTATCTTATTGATTTAACATTTTTTCGATTTCAGATTTTACTTTATTTTTTAACTCATCAATATCAATATTTTCGTAATCTTTTTGCTCTATTGGCTTGCCAAAAACTGTAGATATTTTTCCAGGGTTTATTCTCCAATCATTCTTATTCTTGGCGTTGTATGCGCCCTTTAAAGCTAATGGCACGATTGTTACACCAGTATTTTTTGCTATATGGAAGGCTCCTTTTTTAAATTCGCTTAATTGACCTGTTGTCGTCCTTGTTCCTTCTGGAGCAATAATTGCTGATGTCCCCATGCGTATAGCTTCTTCCAATTTATATAAACTACTTAATGCTGAATTAATTTTTGTTCTTTCTATTGGAATTAAACCATAGCGCTTTGCTAATCTGCCCCATATTGGCCATGAAAACTGCTCTATAGATCCTATACCTGTAACATAATGAGGAACTGCGGCAATTGACATAAATGCATCAAATAATGAACTATGGTTCATTAAATATAAATAAGGACCTTTATCAGCCTTTGGAGCTTTGCCTTCAATCTTAAACCATTGGCCCCCAAAAAACATAAATAACCATGATAATAATCGAGCAATTGGGTGTAGTCTATTAGATGAAAAAAATATCATTAATAAATAATAAATAGATGCGCCCAATAAAAATACTATAGCCCATATAGGCCATATAATTAACGATATAATAGATTTAATCATTTTTATTTTTTTTTATTAATTGAAATAGCTTATGGTTTACTTTTGAAAAGGTATGGCGTTCAAATTCATCGGGCTTTATCCACTTAGAATTCTTTAATATAATATTTTTATGTTTCTTTGAGCATACATAAAACTCGACTTCGGTTTTAAAATGTGAATAGCTATGCTTAACAGACCCTATCTTAAATTCAATATTTATATCATTTCCAATATTTTTATTAAATATCATATTAATTTCACTATCAGCAACTGAATTATCATACTCAAAGGTTGGGAATTCCCACAATCCGCTAAGCAAACCACGTTCCGGTCTTTGTTTAATTAAAAAATTTCCATTTAGAGTTATAAAAGCTGCGACCATCTTTTTAGTTGGGATAGTTCGCTTAGAAATTGATTTAGGATATTGCAATTGCTTGCCTGATTCATTAGCCTTACAATAGTTTTGATTAGGGCATTTAACACATATGGCTTTGTTAGTAGTACATATTTGACTCCCTATATCCATCAATGCTTGATTAATATCCCCAGGACGATCACATTGAACTAAATTTTGTGCATATTTTAGAATGCGATTATTATTCCGCTTGGTAAGAGTTTTGATACCTAATATACGTGAAATAACCCGTTTTAAATTTGTGTCAAGAGCAGGTAATTGATTATTAAATGCTATGGATAATATTGCGCTCGCAACGTAATTACCAACTCCAGGTAAACTGATTATTATATTATAATTATTAGGAATAATTCCACTGTATTTAGTTACAACAATCTTTGAGGCTTTATGAAAATTTCTACATCTAGTATAATAACCTAATCCTTCCCACATTTTCAACAATGCATCAATTCTTGAATTCGCTACTGAGAAAATAGTTGGGAAATTTTTTATCCAATTGTTGTAGTATGGTATTACTGTAGAAACTTGGGTCTGCTGAAGCATGACCTCAGAAACCCATATTTTATAAGGATCAGTAGTTAGTCGCCAGGGCAAATCTCTTTTGTTAATATCATACCACTGTAGAATCAAATTATTATTTGTATTATACAATTATTAATCAGAGAGTTTATATTTTGATACGTTCCAATGAAGCGCACTAAGAATATCTTTAATTTTAATTTTATCTTCCATTGGAAAATGATTGTATATTTTTTCTGAGAAAGAATCGATATTGGATTCTATTTTATTTAATATTTCCCCTCCATCTTTAGTAAGCGATACAATTGTTGATCTCTTATCTTTAGGGTTTTTTAATTTTATAACATAATTGTTTTTAATTAAAATATCGATTAATCTAGTTAAAGTACTATTGTCAACACCAATTCTATGAGATAATAAGCTCATATTTATCCCATCATTTGGAATAGATGAAATCACAATTACCTGGGAAAAGCTAATGGGTAGCTCTTTATTATTTTTTCTAAAAATAGACTGAAGATCAATGAGTAGCTGCTTTAGTAATTCAGCAAATTCCATATTTGTATATTACAAATATATTTATATGTTATCAATCTTATTCTGGTAGCGACTTTAATAGTTTGATATGTTTGATATATTTTTCCATCAACATATTAAAATCTTTTTTGCTCGTTCCGTGGCCAACCATCCTTTTATGATCCATTTGAATATCATCGACTACATACCATTGTCCTGGAATTAATAATTCGTTTTCATTATAATTACTAATTGGATCAGACCCATTTACTCCTGTTGATGGGCCATACATTGAAACTTTATTTACTATGCCATCATTTTCATACCATGTTGAGTCTGTTGATGATCCATCATCATAATATGCTTTTTTCATACCCATTAATCTTGCATTAGATCTTATTATAAATGACATGCTTTTATGCGGTACGTGCCTTCCGGTTCTAGTATCTTTTATTGTATTGCTGTTAACAAATGAAAAATAATATATATCTGTGCTCGCTATGGCATTACTATTGAATTCTAATGCACCTTGAATGCTTACATCCCATGATACCATATTTTTTGTACCCCATGCTGGATGCTCCTGCATTCTTTTAAAGTAAGAAGTCCAGTTTTCATCATTATCAATCTTAAATCCCCATTGTTCCAGGTCAAAATTATAGAACGAATTACCAACCACCGCTGCAACTGCAATCATATCTTGTAGGAATGGAATGCCTGAGCTTACAAACGTTGATAATGTTGTTCCATTATGGGGAGTTGAAATACTTGTAATTGACTTTATTAGCCCATTTTGAGTTTTTCCTAATAAAATACTTCTTTCTACTGTCCCTGAAGTATCAGAAACTGATGTCTTTAATAAATAGTCCAACATTCGTGCGGTTTGTCCTCCCATACTATGGCCAATAATATGGATTGGTTTATCTGTGCTCCACTCAGGATAGAGACCGGGGTATTTTTTATTGACTGGTTTACGAATAATTCCAAATTTGTCAGAATGACCTTTACCATAGTCAGCCTGCCCTCCTTTTAATTGATAATAGAGTTCCACGGCTCTATCCCAATTTGAAGATACGGGTCCAACGCTGGTTACAATGACTTGATGCCCTTGTTCTTCCAGGCTTTTTTTCATATCATATTTACCACCCCAATAATTATACGAACCCATTTCATCAGGTCCCCATCCCATGAACCCATGCACAAGAACAATAGGGTAATTATTTTGAGCAAATGAATATGATATTATATTAAATACAGAAAAAATGATTATTAGATTTCGATAGATTTTCATAATAATAAAACTATCTGTAATACCATCCGAATAAGATCATCATCTCATCGGTAGATTTAAAACCAAATGAGATTGGATTATTGGTTGGGTTATCATAAGTGGCTTTTAATTTTAATCCTTCCCCTGGATTTATAATAATAGGTGGATCATAATTTATTATCGGAGGGTGCTGCCAATCATCTGTCCAATAAATCACTTCACCGTTTCTATCTCCTCCGGAAATTTCTACAACAAATTCTATCATTTTTTCATGAGCATGTGAAAACACCTGTCCAAAATAATACGTTTCATCAACGCGAAATATTTTCTCGACTGTTGTAATCTTTTTAGGCGGCAAATAAATATCTCTATTATTAAAATCAAACAATTGAGCAACATGCTTCACATTATCTTTTTCAATTAAATGAATATTAGTATACACTTCTCCGATCATTATGGAATCGGTTCTATTTACATAATGTGAATTTTGATCTAATCCATATTCACTTGGTATTTTTAAAGCAATACCCTCTGGCAATTTATAGTCCAATCGTGCCCATTGAGTTCCAGCAAAAAACTTATGAAATTGCATGGTATAAAGGGTGGATAGGTTAGTTCCACCAAATTGATCTCTTAGATCTCTAGTTTCTCCATAGTTTGGCAATATTTGTTGGGGAATATCGCTATCAAATGTATACATAAGAAAATGGTGGCTACCTGGCCTCATTTCAATCTCAATTCGATTTACATATAAATCTTTACCGTGTTGTAAATCAGTATATTGAAAAAACTCGCGCTCATAATTAGGCTGGATCTCAAAAGGACCTAAATGTAACTGTAAACCATTTGATGGTGGATCAAGTTTCGTAAATGCCGGCGCCTCATATCTAGCCGTATCAAGTAATAATTTCTCATCAGCTACGATACCCAATTCAGGGGCGCCAGACTCAATCCATGATCTAATAAATTGTAATTCTCCATCCGTTAGAAAATTTCCCCCTGGTGGCATGAGCTGACCATATTCAGGGTGATCTGCTAAGAAATGTTCTTGATCATACGCATTTATTTTTTCCCATAAATAGCTTTTTGTCAATCCCTTCATTCCGCCCTCAGTACTAACAAGTAAAAGTCCATCTTTTTTGGCGGCATCATTTTTTGGAGTTGCTCCAACCAATGAATTATATGAATCATCAGCAAGACTTAATCCAGACTGCCTTTCTATGGCAGAACTAGGCATATGACAGTTAACGCAATTGGGATTCAGGATTGATTTTTGAACCACTGCCCATGTGCTTTCTATTTTATCATCAACTGGATCTTGGCATGATATATAAAAAAATAAACTAAGGTAAAATAGTGGATTTGACTTCATAATCCCTCAACATCGAACTATTAATTATTAATCTAGACTTAGCTCTAAAAAAAAGTAAAAAAAAGGCTGAAGTTTTTTACTTCAGCCTTTTAATCTACTCATAATGTAAGAAGTTATTGCTAGTAAGTAACCCTTTTTATAATTGATGGACTATTATTGCTATTTTGTTAGTGTGCCAACAATATGACTTAATATTCGATATGGGTCTGCATTAGAAGCGGGTCTTCTATCTTCTAAATAACCATTCCAATTATTATCAACTGTATAAATAGGTATTCGAATACTTGCTCCTCTATCGCTCACTCCATAAGAAAACTTATCAATACTCTGCGTTTCATGCAATCCGGTAAGCCTCTTATCATTATCTGAGCCATAAGCTTCTATAGCATCATTGTGAACTTTCCCTAGTCTATCGCATAGTGAATTAAATAATTTTTCAGATCCATTGTTTCTCATTTTATCATTTGAAAAATTTGCATGCATGCCTGAACCGTTCCAATCTCCAGACTTGGGCTTAGGATGTATATTAACATTTACCCCATAATCCTCTGCAATCTTATATAATAAATATCTACTTACCCATAAATCATCTGCAGCTTTAATTCCTTTTCCAAAGCATTGATATTCCCACTGGCCCAAGGCTACCTCCGCATTGGTTCCTGTGATTTCTATTCCTGCGGATAAGCATGCTTCAAGATGAACTTCAGAAATTTCTCTACCTTGTACATTTGATGATCCAACACCGCAATAATAATCTCCTTGGGGTCTTGGTGTGCCATCTTCCCATCCTAATGGCTCTCCATTCTTATCTGTAAAAAAATATTCCTGCTCAAATCCAAACCACCATTCATCTGAAACTATTCCAGCAGCTTCTGCTCTCATGTTAGATGGATGGACTTCATGTTCGCCTGTTTGTACTTCACACATAACCAGTTCATCTGAAAAAAGCGGACCATCATATTTTTGTACTGGAATAATTATACAATCAGAACTTCCACCTTCAGCTTGCTGAGTAGATGAGCCATCAAATGACCAATTTGGTGGGGTTTCATCTTTAGTTACTTTAATTTTACTTCTTAAGGAAGGTTCTGGCTTATGTCCGTCTAGCCATATATACTCTAAAATTTTCATGGGTTGCATTCCTAGCATATTATTTCTCCATAATTATAAAATAAGGTATATTTATTAAATATCATTATAATTTATACTTTTATATTAAATATGATTTATAATATTAGGCTAGTTAAATATTATACCAATCTTTCTTTAGTTATATATTATAATTACTAATTTTCCGGAAATTATTATTTGATATCTTGCTGCTCTTTGAGAGCTAATAAGCTTATTGCGGATGTTTCTTTATAGGTGGATAGCACAACATTAGATTGCGTTCGTGAAACACCAGGCCAATTCTGAATTTCGTAAAGTAAATCTTCAAAGGCCTGAGAATTTTTCACCCTAATTTTTAAAATATGAGATCCACGACCTGTCACAGAATGACACTCTAATACCTCTTTAGTTTCTTTCGTTTTTTTAACAAACTTATCATAATGATCTGAATGTTCGCTTACTATGAATATAAAAGCAGTTAGATCTAAATTTGCTTCCTTATGGTTTAGTATGGTAGAAAAACTATTGATTATATTTTTTTCTTTAAGTTTTTTTATTCTATCAGTTACAGCGGGAATAGATAGGTTCACGATTTTTGCTATATCACTGGCTGTGGCTCTTCCATTATTTTGAAGAATATCAAGAATATTAATATCAACTTTATCCACTTTATCCATTGGGCACCTTTTATTTTATATTTTAATTAAACTTAAAATTATTAAATAAATAATAAAAAAACTTTAGATTTTAAGGTAAAAATTAT
>Ga0208766_1001644_pt1 | contig 11946 bp, 16 predicted proteins | sample ETN01SmetaG_3_FD_185792 | JGI IMG/M metagenome (GOLD analysis project Ga0208766, IMG submission 185792) | Marine microbial and viral communities from oxygen minimum zone, Eastern Pacific Ocean - ETNP2014F12-01SV263 (SPAdes) (version 2) | ecosystem: Environmental > Aquatic > Marine > Oceanic ...
GGAATGTGCCCTTTATGCCAAACAATAGGTCGTATTTTCATTATAGGTAATGTTGGAGAAGAAAGAGCAAAATGTCCTGCATGTAATCAAGAATTTGATTTATAGCTTGATAGAGTACAACCATACCTTTAAAAAGAATTTTTCATAATATCAAAATATGAGTTCTGAAGGTGAAGGAACAGTTTACGATAGAATCGAAAAACTTGAAGATGAAATTGCAACTTTACGAAACGAAATTGATGTAATAAAAAATGCTTTTAGAAACGAACTAGCACGTCACGAAGTAAAAATGATCAAAAAAGGTCATGATGTTTCATCAATCATTGATTAATCTTATTCCGTATTTCTTTAATTAATTCTAAAATAAAATCCACGTCTTCGGCGTTAGGTTCCATTTCTAAATATCTGTTAAGAAAAATAATTGCATTTTTGTAATTATCCAATTTATTTTCTAAAATACCCATATCCCGTATCTCATCTGGTGATTCTGGTAACATTTCTAAAATCATTTGGTTACAAAATACTGCTTTATCATATGCAAAAGAATCTGTGTATGAATTTTTCAAATTTCTTAACATCCGAATAATTATTTTTTCATCAGAAATCTGATTCAAATATTCAGCTTCAAATTCAACAGAATCTCCATAATTTTGAAATAAAATTTCCTGTAAATCATCTAATTCTAATAATCTGCCTCTGTTGAATGGATCTAAAATCATCTCTTCTTCATATTTCACAATGACATGACTTGGAAATCCAACTATTCTCAAATCTAAATTTCCATATTTTGCAATCTCTGTGTATAGTATACATAATGTAATTGGAATCCCTGATTTTTTTTCTAACGAATAATTCAGAAAATTATTCTTTGGATTGTAATAATCATCCAAATCTCCTTGAAATCCTTCTATATCAAATAAGAACTCATTTAATAATGAGATAACATATGTGGGATTCTTTGATTCTGTAATTCTATTTCTAAAGTCAATTCCTATTTCTTTAATTTTTTCAATTTCTTTAGATATGTCTAATTCTGGGTATTCAACAATTTGTGCTAATTTCAAACATTTTTCAATTAAATTGTAATTCTTATTGTTTACAAAGGAATTCCATTCTGAAACAAGTGATAATTCTCTCTCATTCATTGTCTATGTAATGAACCCAATGATAAATCCCTTTTCAAATACAATTCGGGTTCTTTTACTTCTCTAGTTCCTGGTGGGCTGTCAATCAAGAATTTGAATCCATTTTTTCCAAATTTTTCATAAACTTTCTCTGTTAATTCTTTTCCCATAGTTTTTCTTACTTTGTATGATGAGAAATCAGTTCCCATGAAAGTTGTCAAATAATTTTGGAAATCATTATCATCTTGTAGTATATTTTGCACTGAAAATTCGGCCATTCCTTCCATTGTAGAAAATGCAGCATGGTGTTCTTGAATTGGCATCAGCCATCTCTGATAAATGTCTGATAACTCTGGAACAATATCTGAAATTTTAGGATCAATTTCTACATGTGAATATGTCATCACATCTGGTCCTAGCTCATTCACTACAAAATTATCTGGATTTAGCATGAAAAACAAATTTGCTTTTTTGGCAATTGGAAAATCATCAGGAACTGTTTGTAATTGTAAATACTCATAGAGATTGTTTGAAGCATTATCATCAAGGCTGAGAATTATTTTGGCTAATTCTTCATTAATTGAATTCACGTTCGCTGCTGCATTTTTGTTCATTTCTTGTAAATTATCTTGTGTAGAATGAACTATCTCTTCGACCATTGTCATTTTTAGAGCTCCTTTGTAACCTGAATCCACCTTTTCTTTACGAGAATCATATGGTTGACCTTGTTTGTACAAAATAATCTTTGGGTAATTTGATAGAACAAATTTGTTAAGATATACGCATGAATCTAAATAATCTCCATATGTGGTTGAAATTTTTGAAATGTATGATTTTGCATAAGTAGAATATACTAGAAATTTTTGAGTATCTTTTTCGATTAGTTCTGCAATTCCTTTTATGTCTAAATCTGACACTGCAGAAAATAATTCATTTACAAAATTTCTTGATTGTTTTGTTGCAAAAACTTTTCTTCCTTTTAATAATTTAAATTCCTTCAAATCTGGAAATTCTATTCTTAGGTCTGATTTGATTGGAAATCCTGTAAACTCTTCAACTTTTCTTGAAATGTCTGGAAATATCTCTTTGGAATATGATTCCAATTCTGTTAATTGATTAGGAAAATCTGATTCATCATTAATTTTTTCTGATAATTTTGCAATTTCTTTTTCTTCATCTATTTCTACTGAAATTTGATCTAAAAGTGCTTCTGCAAACTCTGTAAATTCTGTCATAATCGAAATGAAACAAAAACTAATTTAATACTATCTTAAACATTCATCTCTTGATAATTTAAGCTGAAATTGGTCATTTTTTGATAGGATGTTTGATCAAAATTTTTAAAATGCAGTCACCGGGATTTGAACCCGGGTCACTAACTTGGCAAGCTAGAATAATAACCAAACTATACTATGACTGCTCAAACGTCTAAAAAAAAGTTGCATATTAAAGCCTAATGATTCAATATCAATTTTTTAATTCATCTAATGTGTTATCTATACATGGATGCAGAAATCATTAAAATCCTTGAAAAAAAAATCAGTGAAATGAAATCTGAAAATAACAAAACCAAGCAAATTATTGATGAATTTCCAAATTTTGATTCTATTTCATTTTCTTCGGGACTTATGATTGGACGTTTGTCAAACTCATTTTATTATCAGCATAGGAGAATGCTAAAACGTAATCCAACAGATACTGAATTTAATGAATTTCTTGAATTTATAAAAAAGAAATTAGGATGAATTTTCTAATTTCTTATTTTCAAAGAAGTTGATTGTTGGTGTTCCTGGTAGTTTGACACAAGCTTTTCGTAATGCACTTTTTGCAGCTTCAAGATGTTCTTTATCGACATTCATTTCCATTATGATTTGACCTTGTCTTGCTCTAACTGCAAGGCTATTTGCTTTTCCAAATGCACGTCTCATTCCTTCTGAAAGTCTATCTGCACCTGCTGCTGCAATAGTTTTGTTTTCTCTTAATCTAATGTGAGGGTAAACTCTAAGACGTGAATTATATCCAGTTTCGCCTGTAGTCTTTTCTAGTGTTTTATTTGCAGCTAGTCTGGTTGATTCAAGTGCCATATGTCTAATCTGAACTTTTTCATTAATTTTTAATTGAACACAATATTCGAATTGTCTTTTCTTGTTTCCGCTGTTAAATTTTGCAATTTTTATCTGAGGTTTTCCCTTGATATGCCTTGTATTGGCATAAGGTTGTCCATTTCCTTTTCTATAACAAGCACCATGCATAACAAAGAAACTCTAACAACCCTATTTTAACGATTAGCACATCATTCGGAGATCTTGTGTATTTTTGTGTAAATTCTGCAGAATTATTATATCACAATACCTCAAAATGAGGTATGTCATTTGATTTTGAAACAAAGATCTCAGCAAAATTCATGAATGAAAAATCTGTTGTACTTAATCCCAAAATGCAGAATATTCTGACAGAGAGAGGATTTGGTGAATTACAAAATGATACCCTGGTACTAGATTCATTTGAAACATTATATCTTCTATATAATAACAAACTGGAATTAAAAAAAATAAATAAAAATATCATCTTTGATGAATTAATTCAAAAATATCTTCAAAAGGATGATGATGCCTTAACACGATTTCTACTTTATAGAGATTTGAGAACAAAAGGCTATGTTGTAAAAGATGGTTTTGGGTTTGGTTCGGATTTTAGAGTCTATGAAAAAGGAAATTTTGGAAAAAAAGATGCCAAATTTCTAATCTTTGCGTTCAATGAAGGTACAAAACAAAAAATTGGCAAACTCTACAAAAATATTCATGAGATTACACAAATGGGAAAAGAGCCTATTATTGCAGTAATTGAACGTCGTGGAGAAATAATATATTATAAAATTAACAAAATGAATTTCTTAGAAAATAAACCTGAATTTGAAATGAAGGATTTTAATTTTAATTAGGATTCACAGCCCATTCTGAAGAATATTTCAACAAATTATTTCTTTCAGCATACTCAAAATCATAAACCTTGACTGAAGATGTCTCGTCTAACCACAGTTTTTCAAAATCTTTAATTTTTGTTTCAACTCTTGATTTGTCATCCCATGATGTGAATACATCAATAGTCTCAAAATTCGTTGCTTTTCTAGCTAGCATTACGCTTGATGTACCTGAAAAAACAACAGATTCTCCATCTGTATCTCTAAAAATTCCGACTTTTTCTGAAAATGTGCCGTCAATATCTTCTGAACTTGGAATTCCAATCTTTAACATAAGATTTCCATCGTTAACCAATCTTCTAATACGTTCTAATTTTATATCTCTGATTAATTCTGGGTTAAAATTTTTCCACCCATTCCCATTTTTTGAAAATAATTTTGTCATCATATTCAAATCTTTTATTCCAAACTGATGTCCTGATATCAATCTCATTCTTGCGTTTGGTGTTGAGTTGTGAAATCCCAATGATAGTGTAGTAAGACCACTTAATGTTACATATTCAACTGCTCTATCATATTCAATACAATTATTCAAACATGGAATTAAGAAATCTGAAATTATATCGTCTTCATCTGATCTGTATTGTTCTTTTAATTTTAATTTTCTAAGTCCCATAATATTGTAAATACTGTTGAGAGTTAAAATCTTGTGATAATGGTGCTCCCATCGGGATTTGAACCCGAGTCACTGCCTTGAGAGGGCAATATGCTTGGCCGGACTACACTATAGGAGCTGTTTTGACAAGAAATTTGTCATAATTAAACGAATCCGCATAATTTTGTCATCTAAAAAATTCAAAAATTAAGTATCACTCAAAAAAGTTTTCAGTAATGGAAATAATTACTTGTTATAGAGAAATTTATCATGAACTTGGATGAAATTATAAAAATTATTGGACAAAATAACTCTCCAATTGCACTTGGTGGATATGATGCTGATGATTTTGATATAGATTGTAATATTCACAATTTAGTTCTCTTTGATGGAAAAAATATTTCTGATGAAATCATCACACATGAGTCTAAAACTCTTAAAATATCTCATGGAACTTTATCTGAAACAATTCCTGAATCTCTAATACATTATCAAAACTTAGAAATCATTCAAGATCCAGAATGGGAACTCAAGATGTTTGTATCAAAAATTAAAGAAAAAAAAGATGTGTTATTTTTGGCATCTTCAAAAAATGCTCTAGTTGAATCTCAATTATCACTCTCTAAGGCAAAAAATGCTTTTGAGCATGACGATCCGTTTGTTTCTTGTTGGATTAAATGTGCTATTACTTCTCTAATTGATTCTATTCTCTTACAAAACAACATCTTACCATATTCTGCTCAAGCATTATCTTTAATTCGAAATCTAAAACAAAAAAATACAAATCAATTTGTGGATAAAATAATTGCAGAAAGCGGTATTGAAAGAGCTACCTCTTCTTTATTGTCAAGAATGTTGAAATCATCTTCAGGATTCTCTGATATGATTGAAAACAATCAAAATTCATCAATCATCGAAAAAAAGGCAAATTATCTAATCCAAAATTCATTATTTGCTGATTGTTATTTGTATTTGATTTATCAGAATAGAAATAATTTTTATAAAATCAAGGACTCACTTGATAAAAATTCTGATAAAATACATGTTCTCAAGACTGCGTTTGATTTGACAATTACATCTTCAGAATTATCAGGCACGATTGATTCCTTATCTGATATCTCAAAGTCATTATTATCTAATTTTCATTAACGTCGTTATAAAATTCGAATAACTCTTAAAACTAAGTTTTGTGCTAATATGCTATGACAGATCAAGCATGCGGATGCGAGGCGGCTACAGGCGATCCAGATTATGAATGTGATTGTGCTATGCAAGGAACTTGTCTTTGTGCAGCAGATTGCAAATGTAATGTAGATGTCTGTAAAGAAGCAGTATCTCAACTAAACCCATAAGAAAATAATCATTATTTTCTCTTTTTTATTTTATTTTATCATTGTAAAACCTATCAAACATTAAATATGCTCAAGACGGTCTGAATTTTGTGAAACTACCAATTATTCTGGCAGCATTTGCATTATTAATAATAATTCCATTAGCATCTCAAAACTCATTTGCTCAAGTTAATTCTGGTGGATTCCAAGCAGGTGGTGTAAACATTGATGGGTCTTGGTATGTTGGTGAAGGACTCAAAGTTGGTGATTATTTTAGTTTCAATGTATGTCATGTTGATTATTTAGATTGTTCAGATTTTGATATGGCAATGTGGGTTGAAGATGAAGTTCGTGTTGGAACTGAGGATAAATTTAGAATGCAAGTTTTAGTTTATGATGGAAATAAAATTGTTAGAGGTGTAATGGATGTTGGTCAAGTTGCTCCAGAACCTACTGGCGGCACTGAAGAAATTTCTTCATATAGAGGTGCTTACAAATCTTCTATTGCTTGGCTTTCTGCATTTGCAACAAAAGACATGGATAGAGGAGATGGCACATACTTAACTGGAAAAGGCCCAAAAGAATTCAGAGCTGCATCATGGGGAAAGATTGGAAATATTGGTGGTCAACAAATTTTACCTTCTGGACTAGAAACTATTAGAGTTGGTGCTGGAGAATTTGAATCAGTTCTACTTACTTGGAAGACAGGTGGTCAACAAAGTAAAGTCTGGATTGTAGATGATTTTCCATTTCCTATTAAAGCTAAAACATTCATGCATGTTTCTCAAGGTATACCACCTGTTGAGTATAGTTTTGAATTATTAGATTATAAAGAAAATGTTACTTCTGACCCTTTTGTTAATGTAGAAACTACTGCAGCAAAACAAGCAGCTGCAGGATGTCCTTCTGAATTCCAAAAAACAAGATTTAACGAATCCACAAATACATTTTCAATGATTGTAAAAGGTGTTTATGGTCCAAAAATTGTGAAACAAGGATGTGATATTGAATTGTTTCTTGATTTCAAACGAATGGTGAATCCTACTGAATATGTAGATCAAGTACATTATGATATTCATGTGTATGGTGATACATCAAAACCTCCAATCAAAGAAGTTTCTACTGATGAAGGAAGACCTGAATTATACACTGCATCTGGTCAAACACACAGATTTCTATTGGCAGATCAACCTCCAGGAAAATACACGTATGCAATAAAGGTCTGGGGTACTGGACCTGAACACATTCTAGGTGGTAATCCTGACACTTCTGGATTAATGACTCTTGATGTTGAAGTTGTAAAGGGTGGAGACACATCATTTTCTGCACCATCTACTGCATCAATAACTGAAATTCCACAATGGGTAAAAAATAATGCAGAATGGTGGGCTGCTGGACAAATTGACGATGCAGCATTTGTTTCTGGAATTCAATATTTAATTAATCAAGGAATAATGATAATCCCTGAAACTTCTCAAGGTAGCGGTTCAGGTTCTGATACAATTCCTCAATGGATTAAAGGTAATGCAGAATGGTGGGCTGCTGGACAAATTGATGATAATACATTCGTTAGCGGTATACAATGGTTGATTTCAAATGGAATCATGAAAATATCTTAGAATATTGTGAGAATGATGTGAAAATATGACCGGTCTTTTTAGTTATCCAAAACGAAAACTTCGAAAATTAATTGGTCAGGGTGAATATGAGAAAGCTGAAGAATATGGAAATGAACTAGAAGCAAAATTTTCAAAAGATCCTGATTTTTTGTTCATTATGGGAAGTATGTATTATATGCTAAATGATGAAAAAAAGACTCTACACTATATTGATAGAGTTTTGGAAATGAATCCATATGATGTTGAATCATTATCATTGAAATTACGTGTTCATCAATTCTTAGCTGAACAGCAAGAAGATGAAGAATCAAAACAAAATGAACTTAACATTGTCATTGATTGTTGTAGAAAAATCTTAGATGAAGCACCAGATAATTTCGAAGTACGTGATCTTATTACGGAATTAGAATCTTAATTTTGAGTATTTTTCATCAAGTATACATCTTCTAAAAGCCATTCACAAAACTCAATCACAGAATCAGAAAATTCATACCAAATATGAAATGAATGTGGGAGAATGTCAATTTTATCTTGTTTGTTATGATTAAAAATTATTCTCACACCTTCTTTGTCCTCATACATGTATGCATCTTCTGTTTCAACTTCTCCTAGAATCTCTATAGCTTTTTCTTTGATAATTTCTCGGTTTATGGGAAATTTTTTGCGTTCCATATCGATTAACAAGCTCAAATCTTGTTTTCCATACATATCAAAATTCTCTATTTTTCCCTCATGAGGAAAATTCACTAGTAAATTAATTCCATATTTCTTACCCACTGATTTTCCAATTTCTGTAATTTCTTTGTAAGCCATAGCAGGATTTTTTTTCAATAAAAAATGTATTTGAGCAAAATTTGATTTTAGTGCATTTTGTAAATCCACTATAATCTCTTGAAACATAATCCAATAATCTTATGATGTAATATTTAGATTAGTTTTTTAGATGATTTTTTTTATATAATTCATGGCAATGCCAATGAATAATGATGAAGTAAATCCAGATGATGGAGGTGCTGAAAGAACAACAAATGTTACAGATTACAAAAGAACATGCATTGATTTCATAGAAGATATTTCTGGGAGTTATTTAGAATGGATTGATTACTATTCTGATAAAAATCAAATTGATAAAGACGAAGATAAGAAAAGAAGAAATGAAATTACAGGAATAGTAAAAAAAACAAACACTTGGCTTGCTAAAGTTCCTACATCTATCAAAGCCGTTGATGTTGTAATGAATGATGGTATACAAAAAATGGCTGAAGCAACTGCAGGAAAACCATTCCAAATCGGAGTTTTCATCAATAAAATATCAGAGTATACGATGGCAAAACCAGGAATAATTGATGTTCATGTAAAAGCCTCCGGAAGAGATGGAAGAAAAACAAAATTGGGTTCTCATAGTCAAGATGAGAGATTTAGAATAGAAACAACTGGAAAAGTATTTTTTGATGAGGAAAATATTCCTGAAAATGAACTTGATGTCTTGGATATTCATCTAAAACTTAATGCCAAAAAATGTGTTCAAAGAGATGTTATCTCATTTACTGTGATAATTAGTGAAATGAAAGATGGAAATGAATATGAGCGTAGAGGATTATCTACCATAATTCACATTGTTTAATCATTATTTGTTAATTTAATTTCTAAAACAATTCTTGCTTCTTTTTGTCTACTTTCTTCTGTATATTTTAAATTTGAAATTTTCTGTGCAAGTTCTTCTTCTTCAACTAGTCTAGCTAATCCTGAAAATTCTTTTCCGTCAAACTCAACTTTTACTTGCGGGTCTGCAATTGCATTTTTTAACCAATCACTATTTGGATTTCTTCTAGAAAAGTAAATCATATCATTGTAAGTAACTGCTTTTGCCCATACTGTATGCTCCTTGCCTGTCTTCCTACCTTTAGTTTTTAGTATCGCTTTGAATGTTAAATTATTTTTTACTTCCATTTTTATCTAAATGCCATAAATGCTGCAAACATAGCAATTACACATGAGCCTCCTACGCCCACTATGTACATAATTTTATTCCCTTGCATAACTTGAATAATTCTATAGATTATTTAAAACATGAAGCAATTTCTTTCGGAAGTCAATTATATTCTCATTCTAAAAGTTAGTTATGAATGCAATTGAAGTTAACTCGTTAACAAAAAATTTCAAAACTTCTACGGCAATTGATAATATTTCTCTTAGTGTGGAGGAAGGTGAAATTTTTGGTTTTCTTGGTCCAAATGGTGCTGGTAAAAGCACTACCATGATGATCTTAACAACACTACTAAAACCTACATCTGGTAATGCATCTGTTTATGGATATGATGTAATCACAAATCCTTCCAAAGTTCGTCAAAATATTGGATTTGTTCAACAAGAAATTGGAATTGATGAATATCTCACAGCACGAGAAAACCTACAATTTCAATGTAAAATTAGCCAGATTCCAAAGGAACAAACCAAAAAACGAATAGAAGAAGTGATTGATTTAGTAGAATTAACTGAAAAGCAAGATGAACAATCAATCACATTTTCAGGTGGAATGAGAAAAAGACTAGATATTGCGTGTGGACTCATCCATAGACCAAAAGTTCTATTCTTGGATGAGCCTACAGTTGGATTGGATATTCAGACAAGAAGGAAAATTTGGCAATACATTAAAAAAATTCACAAAGAATTTGGAATGACTATTTTTCTTTCAACTCACTACATGGAAGAAGCAGATAATCTGTGCGATAGAGTTGGTATTATTGACTATGGAAAAATTCAGATAGTTGATACTCCTGAATCGATGAAAAATAAATTAGAAACTGATATGATAACATTTTCAATAATTCCAGATGAAAATAAACAAGAGCAGTTCATTGAAAAAATTAAAAAATTTGATTTAATCAAAAATGTAGACATTAATGAAAGGAACATGACTGTTCAATCATCTAATTCAACTCAAGCAATACCAAAAATTTTTCAAGCTTCATCTGAGATTGGTATATCTATTGATTCATTTGTATTGAATAAACCAACGTTAGATGATGTTTTCATTTCATATACAGGTCATAATTTGCGTGATGACACTAATGAAAAGTTCAACAAACGAAAAGAATACAATCAATCACGGAGACGTGGGTTATGATCATTTCTGATACATATGCAATTTTTTGGCGTGAAATGAAACGCTACAGAAAATCAAAAAGTGGTGTAATCATTAGATTGATTCAACCGGCAATTTGGATTGTTGTTATGGGAAATATTTTTGCAGGTACTCAACCATTGATACAATCGGTAGGGTTTGATGGTGAATACATAGAATTCATGGCTCCAGGAGTTTTGATACTGACTGCAATCTTCACTAGTATTTTTGGTGGTGTAAACACTCTATGGGATAGACGTTATGGTTTTATGAATAAGGCATTAACTTCTCCAATTTCTCGTTCGTCAATAGCATTAGGAAAAATGCTTGCAATATCTATGATTGCTGCATTTCAGTCCAGCTTAATTCTTGGAATGGCCTTAGTACTTGGTGTTAGTATGCCTCATCTATGGATGATTGCACCAATAATGGGAATTGTAATATTATTCTCAATTGGTTTTTCAGGAATTTCTGTAATGGTGGCAGCTGCTGCAAAATCTCAAGAAACATTCTGGGGAATAATCAATTTTCTTGGAATGCCATTATTTTTGCTTAGTCCTGCACTTTTTCCACTTGAATTAATGCCTGATTGGCTTGCGTCAGTTGCAGCCTTTAATCCGGTAAGTTATACTGTAATTCTTGTTAGAGAGATGATGTCTGGGTACGTGGATAGTCTTTCAGCGATGACCAGTATTGCTGTTTTAGGAATATTTAGTGTGGTCATGATTGGTCTTGCAAGTTATGTATTCACTCGTGATGTTAACAAACCGTTCTAAATCGTGAATTTCCCAAATAATTATTTAAATTCACTAGTTCAATGACTGAAAAGTTTCTCTATTTTTGACAAGAATTGTAAAAAATACTCACATGGTTGATCTTGAGGGGATTTTTAGAGCATTTTTTGTTGCATCTACAGATATTACTAGTCTTAGCATTGACTGTATCACTAGCAGGTATATCATATATTGAAAATGTCAATGCTGCAAGCGGTCATGATTTTGAATCTCAATGGGGAAAGGCAGGAATTTTCAAATCTGGTTTCTTTTTAAGTCCTCAACATCTGGCATTTGATTCAGAAAATAATGTCTATGTAACTGATCTTGGAAATTCACGTGTTCAAAAATTTGATTCTGCAGGAAATTTTCTTAATGAGTGGGGAAATCGAGGAACTAA
>Ga0208766_1001645_pt1 | contig 11945 bp, 6 predicted proteins | sample ETN01SmetaG_3_FD_185792 | JGI IMG/M metagenome (GOLD analysis project Ga0208766, IMG submission 185792) | Marine microbial and viral communities from oxygen minimum zone, Eastern Pacific Ocean - ETNP2014F12-01SV263 (SPAdes) (version 2) | ecosystem: Environmental > Aquatic > Marine > Oceanic ...
CATCGGGAATTACACCATCTGGACCTATACATCTAGGCAGTATGAGAGAAATTTTAACGGCTGACGCTATTGTTAGATCCGTTAACAATAAAGGTGGAGATGCTAAACTAGTGTATATTGCAGATAATGCTGATCCTCTTCGAAAAGTATATCCTTTCTTGGATAATGATAAGTATGAAAGATTTGTTGGAAAACCTTTAGCTGAAATTCCAGCACCTAACGGAGAAGGTAGCTATGATCAATACTTTTTAGAACCATTTTTTGCAGCACTTGAAAATGTAGGTGTTTATCCCGAAGTTATAGACAATTACCAATATTACAAAAAAGGAAAATATAATTCTTGCATTAAATCTATAATAGAAAATGCTGGTACTGCAAGAGAAATTCTTGAAACTGTATCAGGAAGACAATTGCCAAAAAAATGGTTTCCATGGACCTTCAAAAATGATAATGGAGTTTTATGCAATGGTAAATTAATTGACTATGAATGGCCCCATGTCACATTTGAAAATGAAAATGGGGGAAAAATTACTAATGATTTATCAAAAGGAGAAGGAAAATTACCCTGGAGATTGGACTGGCCTTCTAAATGGAAAACTCTTGGCGTAACTTTTGAAGCTTTTGGAAAAGATCATGCAACGAAAGGTGGAAGTTTTGATACTGGAAAACACATAATTCGAGATATTCTAAACAGTAATGAACCACACCATATAGTCTATGAATGGATTAATCTTAAAGGACATGGAGCAATGCACTCATCCACTGGATTGGCAATATCTGCTGAAGAAATGCTAAAAATGGCTCCACCTGAAGTTATAAGATGGCTAATTATGCAACCTCAACCCAATAGACATATTGATTTTGATCCTGGTTTAGGATTACTAAATTCGGTAGATAAATATGATAGACTTGAACAAGATTATTATAAAAAAGAAGCTGAAGAAAACTCAACGAGGGCTTTTGAGCTGAGCCAAGTAGAAAACAAGGTAAGGGGAAAATCACAAACCCTACCTTACAGACATTTAGTCACTCTTGTTCAATCAAAAAATAGCTATGAAGAAATTGTTGAGACTCTTAAGAGAACTGGAGAAATTGTGGATTTAGATAGTTATGAAAATGAACAATTAAATTCCAGAATTGAATGTATAAAAGGTTGGTTAGAGACTCAAGCACCAGAAAATATCAAATTTAAAATTCAGGATACGCCTCCAGAACTGGAGATTGATGATAATGTGTCAAAAAGGATAAATGAAATCAAAGTTAAAATAAATTCTATTAATTGGAATCCTGAATCTATTCATGACCTGTTTTATGAATTACAAGAAGAAAATAAAACACCTGCAAAAGATTATTTTAAAATTATGTATCTAATAATCCTTGGAAAAGAAAGAGGACCAAGACTTGGATTCTTTTTATCAACTATGGAAAAAGATTTTGTCATCAAGAGACTAGACCATTATTTGGGTCCATAACTGTATAATAACCCAATTTGTAAACATCTGTGAATCAATTAGTAGAATGTGTTCCAAATTTTTCCGAAGGGAGAGATGATAAGATAATAAAAGAAATAACTCAAGCTATTGAAACGGTTCCAGAAATTCAAATTCTTGATGTAGATATGGGGGCAGATACCAACCGTACTGTTGTAACAATTATTGGCCCACCTAAGGCAATCACAGAGGCTGCTTTTCAAGCAGTCAAAAAAGCTTCAGAAGTTATAGATATGACAAAACATGAGGGTGCCCATCCAAGGATGGGAGCTACTGATGTTTGTCCTTTCATTCCAGTTTCAAATATATCTATGAAAGAATGTATTGAAATTGCAAAAAAAACAGGTAAAAGAATTGGAGAAGAACTCAAAATACCAGTATACCTTTATGAAAAAGCTGCTAATAGCGATGAAAGAAAAAATCTAGCTACAGTTAGAGCCGGAGAATATGAAGGATTTAAAGAGAAAATAAAAGACCCAAACTGGAAACCTGATTATGGAATTCCCAATTTCAATAAAAAATCTGGAGCTACAGCAGTTGGAGCTAGAGAATTTTTAATTGCTTATAATATAAATCTGAATACAAATGATAGAACGTATGCCAATGAAATAGCTTATGAAATCCGAGAAAGAGGTAGATGGAAACGTACCGGAAATATAAACCCATTTTATTACAAAGGAAAAGTAGTTTACTTTGAAAAAAATAAATATCCTGATGGAAATAGTGATTATATTGCTACTAGTTTTGAAGAATTAACTAAATATTATTCTGAAAATTATGGAAAGGATTTAAGAGAACGATATATCTCACTAGGACTCGATCCGGATAATTTAATTGGAAAACCAGTCTATAAAGATGGCAGGTTTACAAATATTAAAGGACTTGGATGGGTTATACCTGAATATAATCGAGCTCAAATTAGTATGAACCTTACTAATTACAAAATATCAGCAATACATGATATTTATGATGCTGTGTGTGAAGAAGCTGAAAAAAGAGGAATTAGGGTTACTGGTTCTGAAATAGTTGGGCTTATACCTTATGATGCCATGAAACTAGCTGCTGAACACTATCTTTTAAAAATGCATAAGTCACCTGGATTACCAGTACCTGACTTGATGAATGTAGCCATTCAAAGCCTTGGATTGAACGACGTGAGTGATTTTAACCCCAAAGACAAGGTGTTAGGTATGCCCAAAGTAAATGGTGAATTAGCAAACCGCATTACTTTTGATTTTATAGATGAGGTTTCAAGAGATTCTGCAGCTCCAGGTGGTGGTTCTGTAGCGGCCCTATCTGGTGCATTAGGTGCGGCATTAGGTACTATGGTAGCTAACCTTAGTATTAGTAAATCTGGATTTGAAAAAGAACAAAAAAAATTAGCTAATATTGCACAGAAAGGTCAGGTTATCAAAGATAAATTAATTCAAGCTATTGATGAAGATACTAGTGCATTCGATCAAGTAATTAAGGCTATGAGAATGCCAAAAGACACGGAAGATGAAAAAGAGACTAGAAATATAGAAATGCAAAAAGGATACCAAATTGCAACTCTAGTTCCATTAAATACAGTTGAAAATTGTAAAGAAGCATTAGAAATTTGTCATGATATTTCAAAAATAATGGATGATAGTATGGCTAGTGATGTTGGATCTGGAGCTTGGATGGCAAACGCAGGAGCTATTTCTGCAGCATACAATGTTAGAATTAATATCAAAAGTATAAAGGATAGGGAATTTTGTGATGAAACTAATAAAAAACTTGAGAAATTATTAGATGAATGTAGTATTTTACTAAAAAAAATATCTGAAAAAGTTGAAGATACTTTCTAACCTTTTAAGAAGTATTTAATAGAAAAATAAACTGCACCCAACGCAATGATAACTAACATTGCTGAATCAAGAAAACTACCGCTCACTTGAGGTTCTGGGTCTGTAATATCTGAAGAATCTAAGAATCTTTTTGGATCTAAAGGAAATGCATCTGAATTATCACCATACCCATCACCATCTGTATCTATCCATTCATTGGGATTGAAGGGGAAAGGTTCTAATCTATCACAATAACCATCCTGATCAGTATCATTCCAACCTTTTGAATCCTCGGGACAAATATCTGAATTATCTCCGTAGCCATCGCCATCTGTATCTACTGTTTCATTAGAGTCTAAAGGGAAAATATCTAGAGAATCACTAATACCGTCTGAATCTGTATCATTATTATAGGGATTAGTACATTCATCACTATTTTCACCATATATGCAATTGTTAATTTCAGTATTATCTCCAATTGTGTCTCCATCGCTATCTTTTGAATTATTCGAATCTAATGGGAAAATATCACTATTATCACCAACTCCATCACCATCAGTATCATTCCAATCCAACAAATCTAGAGGGAAAGCATCACCTGTCTGATTTTTTCTGAAACCTGTAGTTATATTTATTTCAAAATTATAATTATCAGTATAATTATCACCATCTGTATCCTTTGTTATTGGTGATGTGCCAAAAATATTTATTTCATCATAATCCATAATACTATCGCCGTCTGTATCTGGATTGGTTATATCGGTCACATAGCCATCTAAACCGTAATAGGCTTCTTCCATATCAGTCAAACCATCATTGTCAGTATCATTATCACTTGGATTACTGTATCGAACACCGTCATCTAATCTGAAATATAGATAGTTATTCCCAAAACCATGTGGACTGCCAAAAACATAACTAATCTCATTAGGAGTAAATGCCCGATTCCAAATTGCAATATTATCTATTGTTCCATTAAGATATTCTCCATTTTGACCACGGCAAAAATAATTGTAACTTGTTGCTGCCTTTATTGAGGGATTATCTATACTTTCTTCAGAAACTAAAGTTCCATTTACATACAATCTAAGAACCTCATTTTTCTCACTATAAGTCGCAGCTAAGTGATACCAAATTCCTGGTTTAGCCTCAACGCTATCGTTCGTGATTGGTGAAATATAATGTTTATTCCCAGAGTAAACTTTAAACTCAAAAAAACCTTCTGTATTGATACCCAACCAAGTTCTCCCATCCTCTACAGTACCTACTACTGTTGAAAAATCATTACTAATATTATTTATTTTAACCCAAGACTGAACTGTATATTCATCAAAACTATTATCACTAATCGAAGAAAATCTTACTTCATCATCAACCCCATCACAATTAACGCCTTTCTTAAATTTAGCCGATTCTCTTAGCGCTCCATTTAAAACAATGGCAATATCTGAATTAGGAATCCAATTTGAGGCACTAGTTGGATCAGTACCATCAAATTTCCAATACCCTTTGAACATAGGATCATCATATGAAAAAATAGAATTCTCAATTTTCCGATTATCATACTCATAGATATTTGAAAGACCATCATTATCAAAATCCTCGTTAGAATCTGCAAGAAGTGGATCAAGGCCGTACTTAACTTCCCAACCATCCCACATTCCATCACCATCAGAATCCGAATTCCAAGGATCAGTACCATTTAAATATTCTTCATAGTTGGTAAAACGTTCTTCTTCAGAAAGCTGCCCTCCTGAATAATCAAAATCAAAACCGTCATAATCAGCATCTTCAAAACCATCAATCATCTTCATCGGATCAAAACCATTAGCTATCTCATATGGATCCGGCATTCCGTCACTATCACCATCTGATTTTGTAGGATCACTATATTTTGAACCCAAATCAAAAGCATTTATCTCCTGATAATCACCTATGGTGTCATTATCTGTATCTATACTCAACGGATTAGTGCACTCACTTTGCCCTATACCATATGTACACTCTAATAATGCTTCTTCACCATCTGAAAGACCATCACCATCAGTATCTGGATTATTAGGATCTGTAAGACCTGTACATTCACATACTGGATTGTAGTATGTTGCATTAAATCCTTCATACATATCTCTAAGACCATCATTGTCACTATCCCTATTCTTGGGGTTTGTTTGATGAAGTTGACCATTACGGTCAATCCAGCCATAAAACTCCTCTCCATCCAATAACCCATCACCATCAAAATCAGGATTATTTATTCCAGTACCTAACTTACTATCTACATAATTTGGCAATCCATCATTATCATTATCAGGTTCAATTGTTCCATACATAGTCATTGTCCAATTATTAAAAACACGATTAGAAGAACCTCCATTGACTGTATCATTGACCTTAAGTTTCCATTCACCAAAAGTGTTCTCCCCCCAATGTGCTACAGACGTAAAAACCCAATCTCTATAATGTTCATTAAGATCTTGATTATTTTCTCTAACTAATTCTGAAACAATACCATTTGGAGATTCCAAAAAAACATTCAAGTCACCTCGATCACCGTGCGTAATATTAACTAAAACTTCTACTGATTCAATATTTATTCCTCTATTCATTGAAAAATTTGAAGTTATACCTTCATTATTGTTATCTAAAATAAATTCATTAACTTCAATTTTACCCGTAGTAAGACTAGTCTCATCTCCAACAGATGTCCAAGTTTTAGCACGATTAACAGATGCTGTTGCATCAACTAAACCATATCCATAAGCATGATTATACCAATTGCCTGATTCTGTTAAAAACCAACCTATATGGTCAGAATCTATCTTTCTTGATGTCTGAACTAAAATATGCTGTACATCTCTCCATGTTAAATTAGAGTTAGCTTCTAACATAAGTGCTATAACTCCTGAAACCATAGGAGCTGCCGAAGAAGTACCCTCCATACTGAAAGTATAGTTTGTAATATTATTCCCTTCACTTCCAGATATATCTGTAGTAATTATATCTGCTTGGTAATCTAAGTCTTGACCATTTGAAGGTGCTGAAACAAGCAGATTTGAACCTGGTTCTGAATAAGTAGTCTGTTCACCCTTCCAATCAACAGCTCCTACTGCAATAGTATACCTACTATTTGCATAACCATCTTTATTTGAATTGTCTCTATTTGCTAAACCATTGCCATTAGCCCATACATAAATTGCTCCTCGATTTTCTCTTCCCTGTGATACGCCAGCCTCAATAGCTGCTAAAGTTAGTGTACCCATCCCTTCTAGGATGTTTCCATCATCAACAGGCCCCCAGCTATTGACATAAATATCTACCAAATCTAACCGATGACTTAATGAGTCTGCTCCTAAATTATCAGTTCTCTCACAATCTCCTCCAGTTAATCTAATACCTACTATACTTGAATCGTATGCAACGCCTGCAATTCCAATTTCATTATCACCTTTCCCAGCTGCAATTCCTGATACTGCAGTCCCATGCCAATCAATATCGCCATCTCCATCCGAATCTGAAGGCATTACATCGTTATCAATACCACAATAATCATAACTATCTGAATTTAGGAAATTTGGTGATAAATCTGGATTATTATAGTCAATACCTTCATCAATTATTCCAATGACAATGCCATTCCCTGTAAATTCATTCCATGCACTTTCAACATTAATATCCACACCTGTAGTTCCATTATTCAAACCATTATTATCAAGATACCATTGATCTCCAGATTCATAATAATAATCATTTGGTTCATATCTATTACTAAATTGTTTATCAATTATTGGATAAAATAGCCATAGATAACCAGAATATTTTAGCTCCTGTAAATATGTTTTTGCTAATTCTCCTGTTTGAAATTCAATAATCCAAGTTCCACTCAAAATACTGAATTCACTAAAATCGACTATAATTTTCTCATCGAAAACATTCTCGATAGAATCGTTGCAATATGGATTATTGAGAACAACGACCCACTTTTTAGCTAAATAAATCTGAGAAGAACTATACTCTTGTAAATTTGATTCTCTACGAAATGAAGATTTAACACTCTTAGAAAATGTAGAAGAACCACAATCTGAACTATCAAAATTAAATTCAGAAATACTTGATTGTGAAGTTTCAATACTGCTATTTGTATCTACAAAACTTATCCCGATTGAGCTTAGAAGAAGTAAAGCTACAAAATAGGCCTTCATAATCTTGTAAAGGAGGGCTTTCTAAAGGCTTTCAGAACTTAAAATTGGAATATTCTTTCAGCGAATCGGGATTTGCTAAAGCATCTTTATTTCTTATTTTTTCCCCAAGTATTGCTGATAAAACTGCTTTTTCTACTTTTTTACCACTAATTGTATATGGTATATCTTTAACTTCTAAGATATATTTTGGAACATGCCTAGGTGTATTTTTTGAACGAATTAATACTTTAATGTGATCTTTCAATATAATATCTAATTTATTCCCCTTGTTCAATTTGACAAACAATACTACCTCTACATCACCTTCATTAGGCCTCCCAATAACTATTGCATCACCTATTTCGGGTATATTTTCTACAGAGCGATATATCTCCGCTGTTCCAATACGAACACCTCCCGGATTGAGAGTAGTGTCACTACGGCCTGAGATTATTGCACCGCCGTTATCGGTTATTTCTACATAATCTCCATGAGTCCAAACATTACTAAAATCTTCAAAATACGCTGTATGATATTTTTTGTTGTTATTATCATTCCAAAATTTTAGGGGCATTGAAGGAAACGGTTTTTTACAAACTAATTCTCCACTTTCTCCTATTATATATTCGCCTAACTCATTCCAAGCCTGTACATCCATACCTAATTGTGCACATTGAATTTCTCCTCTATATACTGGTAAAATTGGCGAACCTCCTAGAAAACATCCAATAATGTCAGTTCCGCCTGAAATTGAGGATAACTGTATATCTGAATTTACATTATTATACACCCAGTCATATTGTTCTGAGACTAAAGGAGAACCTGTAGATAATACTGATTTTAAACTTGATAAATCTGAAATATCCTTAGGAATTAGATCTATATTACTGCAAGCAGAAAGAAATTTAGGGCTTGTACCAAAATGTGTTATTTTAGTTCTTTCAACCATATTCCACAAATGACCTAAATTAGGATAACTCGGGCTTCCATCATACAATACTATTGTGGCACCAGAAGCTAGTGCCGACACTAACCAATTCCACATCATCCATCCACATGTTGTAAACCAAAAAAGTCTATCTTTTCCAGCTTGTATATCACACTGTAATTGATGTTCTTTTAAGTGTTGGATAAGAGTGCCTCCTGCACCATGAACTATTGATTTTGGAGGACCAGTAGTTCCAGAAGAATACATTATGTATAATGGGTGATCAAAAGGGACTTGAATAAAATTAGGAGATACTGAATCATTAGCTAATAAATCCTCATATGAAATAACTGAGTTATGATTCAAATTACAACTAATATCAACAAAGTCAATACAAATTATATTCTGGATACTCGCTATATTCTCAATAACGCCGTTTATCTTGTCATCTAATGGGAAAATTTTCCCATTATAACTATATCCATTAGAGACAATCAAAATTGAAGGTTCAACTTGACCAAATCTATCAATTACACCTTGAGAACCAAAATCTGGAGAACAAGAGGTCCAAATAGCACCGCTGGCTGATGTTGCTAGCATCAAAATAATTGATTCAATACAATTAGGTACAAAGGCTGCAACTCTACTACCTTTTTGAACACCAAGATTTTCTAAACCTGTTTGAGCTTGAGAAACTGCAGTATTAAGATCTTTAAATGTAAAACTTTGATCTTTCCGATTCTCTCCAGTACTTATTATGGCTATTTGTTCCGGATTACCTGACAATAAATTTTGTGCATAGTTTAATTCTGAGCCAATAAACCATTTAGCACCAGGCATTACTGGATTAGATAAAACTGAGTCATAATTCTTAGAATATTTTATACCTGAAAATTTCCAAAATTCTGACCAAAAGTCCTCTAAATTATCTATAGACCACTTATGTAAATCAAAATATGATTCAAAATTTTTTGGCAATTTATTAATAAAATCTGTAATTAACGTAGAATTCTTTCTTTCATCTGAAGGATTCCACAATATTCGAGACATTATTTTGTTAAATACAAGGCAGTTAAATAGATTAGAGTGCAAAAAATAATGGATACTTTTATTAATTCTTTTTAGGATATCACTAGTAGTTAGAAATATGAATAAAAAAAACTATTTTGAAGGAAAACGGGTTATCATATCAGGAGGTAGCCGAGGTATTGGACTTTCAATTGCTAAAGAATTAGCAAAAAATGGTGCAAATATTGCTATTTTAGCTAAAACTACTGAACCACATCCAAAGCTTCCAGGAACTATTTTTACAGCCGCTGAAGAAATTGAATTATGTGGAGGTAAAGCATTACCTCTTGTAACGGACATTAGGCATGAAGATCAAATTAAAAATGCCGTTGAAAAAACAGTCGATGAATTTGGTGGTATTGATATCGTAATAAATAATGCAAGTGCTATTTCTCTTACACCAACTTTGTACACTGAAATGAAACGCTTTGATCTAATGTTTTCAGTAAATGTTAGAGGCACATTTCTACTTTCTAGAGAATGTATCCCCCATTTAATAAAAGGTGAGAATTCACATATACTCAGCCTATCACCTCCACTGGACATGAATCCTAAGTGGTTTTCTCCAACTTTAGCTTATACTATGTCTAAATTTGGAATGAGTCAATGTATTCTAGGATTATCAGAAGAATTAAGAAATGAAGGTGTAGCTGCTAATGCACTATGGCCACACTCTGTAATTGCTACTGCAGCCATAGGAAATATTGTAATGGGAGAAGAAGCTTTTCCTCACTGTCGTAAACCTGAAATTTTAGCAGATGCCGCAAGAATCATCTTATCAAAGGAAGCTAAAAAACATACTGGTAATTTTCATATTGATGATGTACTATTAACTAACGAAGGCATAAGTGACTTTAGTATTTACAGAATGGATGCATCAAAACCATTATGGAAAGATTTTTTCGTACCTGAAAATACACCACAAGTTGAACCTTTAATTGATATAATTAATCCAAATTAATTATAGCATTCCTGCTTTCTGGATTATCATTAACTGCTCTGTTGAAAGTTTTTCACCTGCTAAGAATTTAGCGAATAATTCTTCAGCACTTGCTGCGCTGGCTCTTTGATCAGCCGAGCTTCCAGATCTTCCTTGAGATGCAGTCATTCTATCTATTTCCTGCATACCTCTTAGGTACTCAATATACTCATTATGGACTTCATCAGCTTTTTCCTTAGCTTTAACAAATTGTTTTTGAGCAGCATCTGCTTTTCTTCGCGTCTGACGATTTAATCTAAGTGAATCTTTCATTGTATGATGGGCTGCCTGAGCTTCCTGCCTAGATTTCTGCATTTTCTTACCTAATTCTCTACGTTTATTCTCAGACTCTCGAAATGTGTCTCGTGCACCTAAAACTTCAGTATCAGTTTCAATTAACTCATCATGCTGTTTAATTTTATTTTGTAAAGATGAAATTTCATCAACTAGGGCTCTTTCTTTATCTGTAGTCAAAGGAGTTGTCATCTGTTTAAGCTCTAATTCTTGGATTTGCTTACGTAACCTTGATACAGGAGGTAAATTACGTCCAGAAAATCTTTGACGCTTAAGTTTTAAAAATTCATCCTTATGAGAATTAGCTAGGTTAGTAATTTCACGACGTTCATCTCTTATTTCACCTACTTCAACATTCAGTCCATTTCTACGATCTCGGTGAACATGAACATTATCCATATGCTCCTTAGCTTTAACATTTAAATCATTACGTTCAGAAGCATGTGATTGTGACTTCAAATTCAATTCGTCACGATTTACTCTAAGCTCTTCAGCTTGTTTATGATATTCTTTCCGAAGCTCTTTCAATTCAGATCTAGAAAGTCCATCTAATTTATCAAATGAGACTAAAGGTTCTTTCGTTTTATCTTCACTGTCATCACTTTCTTCAGTTACCTTTTCCTTGGAGGCTTGTAATCTCTCTATTAGATCTGATTTTTTTCCAGATAAAGGTAAATCTAATTCTTTCAATAATTCCTTCAGCTTACTAACTGTTAGATCATTGTAATCAGGGGCAGATTCTGCAGAGTTTTCACTAATATTGGAAGGTTGTTGTTCACCTTCACTGACTGCAGTGGCTTGGGTTTCCTGCTCAGAATCCATTGAACTTAATATGGGTGATTAAACCCACGTCAACCTCAACCGAAAAGTGCACCAAGTCCGGATACTGCGTCTTCTTCGCTTACTTCTTCTTCTTCTTCTTCTTCTTCAGCTGGGGCCTCTTCTGAAGATGCTGCTGCAGCTGGTGCGGCGCCTGCAGCTGGTGCGGCGACTGCGGCTGTAGCCATTGCTTCCTCAATATCGACTCCTTCTAGAGAAGCTACAAGAGCCTCTGCTCTTGATTTATCTGCCTTGATGCCTGCGGCCTTCAAGACTTTCTCGACGCTTTTTGCGTCAACTTTGGTTCCTGCTGAGTGCAGTAACATTGCAGTATAGACGTATTCCATTTTTTTGCCTCCTTTTTATTATCCGAAT
>Ga0208766_1001651_pt1 | contig 11926 bp, 9 predicted proteins | sample ETN01SmetaG_3_FD_185792 | JGI IMG/M metagenome (GOLD analysis project Ga0208766, IMG submission 185792) | Marine microbial and viral communities from oxygen minimum zone, Eastern Pacific Ocean - ETNP2014F12-01SV263 (SPAdes) (version 2) | ecosystem: Environmental > Aquatic > Marine > Oceanic ...
AAGGGAGGGATAACTGGGGGAAGATTTTACTTCTTTTTCTCTTGCGCCCAAGCCTTGGCTCTAGCCCTAAAAGTGGCTTTGAGTTCTTCTGAAACCGGTGCTGGGCTCACAGGACGGGACCCTGAACCGGAAGATTTTTGTGCCACCGGCGCAGCATCAGTTTTTGCAGTAGACCCCTGAGCGGCTGGTTTTTCTCCCTCTCCAACAGGCTCAACCGGAGTTGGGTTTGCTCCAACTACAGCGGCTGCTTCACCTGGCTTGCTAACCAGTCTCATTGATGACCAAACATCGTTTCCTGGATAGGGAGTATCTAAGCCGATTTTCAAGTCATACCGTATGATTTGATCATCGGAGCACTCACTAACCCAAGTGTTCGCAACACAACCTGAATCGAAAATCGGGTCAAGAGGAAACATTGTCCCATTTTTATCTTCACAAGTTTTAGTCCCTGTTTTATCAACGAGAGTGGAGGCTTCCTGTTTGTTGGGAATCCTCCAATTATCGATTCCGGCGTGCTTTTCTTTATTGATCTGATCCACATAAGTCCGATGATCCTGCCAAGTATAAAATTTATGAGTATCCAACCAAGCATCTGTCTTTTTCCATATCAATTCAGTATTAGGGTCGGTAACTGTTCCGTCACCATTGTCAACAAAAGGCTGTAGTTCAGGGGCCGGTTTTTTTCCGGGAGCTGGCTTTTTTGCAGGGGCAGTCTGTTTTGCAGCGCTTGGCTCGGCTGTTTTATCCGATAGAGGATCAACTTTCTTAGAAGGTTCTGCCTCAGTCATACTACAATCCCTCAAGTTATCTTAATATTTTATTCAGGAGACCACGCAAACTAAAACTAATGCTGAGGATACTTTTTTAAAATTTCATCTAAGTCTTTTTTAGATTGGGTCAATATACTCAACATATCTCCAAGCTCTACTGCAGAATAAGAATCCAAACAGTCTTTATAGCTTTCCCGATAGCTGACAGCGTTGCACTGAATCCACTTCATCACTGCATCATCCCCAGACCCGTCACTGCATTCGTTTTTTTTTCTAGCCAACAAGTTCGTTTGTGAAAGCCGTATGATTTCACAAACCAAATCGTCTTTGATTCTGCTCACCAGCCAACCTCGCTAACATATCAAAACTGTCATAATTTAAAATTTTGCCAATTTATAACGATTTGCAACACTTGTCAATTCGATATTTCTAAGCAAATTTAAGCTAAAAAAACATCCCGATGCGTCTCGAAAGTCCCCAAACTACTTTCTTTATAAAGCTATGCCTTATTTTACCGAAATTTAAAATCAGTTAAAAGAAAATATTCTTTAAACTTAGAGCATTAGATCAAATGATATTTCTACCCTAAAAATAATCTACTCAGCCAAATCGAGCTTTATTTCTCGGGTCCAGACCATCTCTAAATCTATCACCTAAGAAGTTGAAACTTAAAATTGTAAAAAAAATAGCAAGTGATGGAAATAGAATAAGATGAGGATAAAACTTTATAGACTTCCAGCCTTCATTAGCCATTGTTCCCCAACTACTAAATGGAGGAGCAACCCCTAGCCCGATAAAACTTAAGGTTGATTCGGCTAAAATTGCTACAGGAATTCTGAAGGTCAGGGTGACGACCATCAAACCCAAAATATTAGGCAGTATCTCCTTCATTAGTATTCTTGGGCTACTCGCACCCAGTGCGCGGGCAGCTTCTACATAAGTTTTTTCTTTGATTCGTAATACTTCTCCTCGAACCAAACGAGCAACTGTCACCCAGCTCACAAGCGTAAGAGCGATAAACATTCCTGTAATACCCCTCCCCATCATAACTGTGACAAGTATAATCATCAGCATATCCGGTAGAGCAAATACGACATCTACCACACGCATCATGAAACCATCCACTCGCCCGCCAATGTAACCAGAAATGGAGCCATAAATTGTTCCTATTACAAGCGCTAGCAGTGTAGTCAAAATGCCTATGAATAAAGAAACGCGTGCGCCATATATAAGACGCGAAAACAAATCACGCCCCAGTCGATCAGTTCCCATTAAATGACTAAAGCTAGGTGTTGCTAGTGTATTAAGTGTGTCCTGAGTTTCATAGGAGTACGGAGTAATCCACGGGGCAAATATCGCCGAAAAAAAAACTACGCCTAAAAAACCAAAGCTTAATTTGGAAAAAAAACTCACACTCTCACCCTTGGGTCAAGCCACATATAAATAATATCCACCAAAATATTTGCAAGAACAATCAATACAGCATAAATCAAAGTCACTCCCATAATGAGTGGATAGTCTCGATTGGTCACAGCAGTGATAAAAAAGCTCCCCATACCCGGAATCGAAAATATAAATTCAATCACAAACGAACCTGTTACCAAGCCAGCGGTTAAAGGACCTAGTACTGAAATTATGGGGAAAATAGAATTTTTCAAGGTGTGTTTGAAAAGAATAACGGATTCTGTAAGTCCTTTCGCACGAGCCGTTCGTATATAATCTGAGGCCAATACTTCTAGCACCGCAGAGCGGGTCAGTCGAGCGATATACCCACTAAAAGGTGCTCCTAAAGCTACTGCAGGCAAAATCATGTGACGCGGCCCCTCCCACAGTGCTGGAGGCAACCATTGCAATTTATGAGACATCAACCAGACCAGCACCGTTCCCAAAACAAAACTGGGGATAGAAATCCCCAATGTCGCATAAAACATACAAATTCGATCAATCGCAGAATTCTGACGGTACGCCGACCACACGCCCATGGGAACACCTACTCCCACGACAACTAGCATGGCCATCGCCCCTAAAGTTATCGATACTGGGAACGTATCCAATATGATATCAGCAACATCCCGGCCAATATATTTATAGGAGGGCCCCATATCACCCTGAGCCAATTGTTTCAAGTAAAGTAGGTATTGAGTAGTTACGGGCTGGTCGAGATGATACTTAGCCTGAATATTGACTAGAATTTCTGGGGGAAGTTTCTTTTCTTGATCAAATGGACCACCGGGGACCACGCGCATAATAACGAAGGTAATCGTCGATACCACAATCAAAACCGGGATACCGTGCAATAATCGTTTAAAAAAATATATCAACATATATTCTCTATATAAAAATAAAAACCAAGCTCTTAAATACTTAACAAACAAGAAAAAAGCTAACTACCGAAACACCCCTTAATATAACTACTTCATAAGTTTGATGATATTCCCTGCCGCGTATGTACGCACTACCTCCTGAGAATCTTCCAATTTACTTAATAATAAGGGGAATGCTCGAGCCCCACCCATCATACCAACAGCTCTTGTAGCCGAAGTTCGGACTCGGATATTCTTGTCCATAAGAGCGATTGAAAGCAACTGCTCTCGATTTTGAATCTCCAGTTCCCCAAGTATTCTTGCCGTTGTGCTACGTATTGCATAATCTGCGTCTTTGATCGTATCTAAAAATACTTCACGACAATAACTACTCCCTTTTCGAACCAGCGCCACTGCTGCTGACAAACGCACCATCCCATCTTCGTCAGAACAAAGAGAACGGAGTGCTTCAAGCCCTGAAGTTCCTCTTAAAGAACCAAGAGTAAGCGCTGACTGATATCTCAGCGAAGAATTATGGTGTTTCGTTAAATTTAGTAACCGGGGTAACATGCTATTGTCTACTTTTTCGCTAATCGCTTTTAAGCTGTAAAATATAATTTCATCCTCACTTCCATTTATTAGACCCTCTAGATACGGAATAACTTTTTCATCATTCAACTTACCGAGATAACCTATGGCCTGATAGCGGTCAATAGAACTACCTCCCTTGAGTCCATCTAAGAGAATATCTAATTGATTCTCATCTCCCAACTTGAACAACGCCCCTGCTGCAGCATAACGTACTGCTCGGTCTGGTGATTTAAGGTGAGGTTGGATGATATTCCCCAATGCACCATCGCCCAGTTCTCCCAACATTTCAATCGCGGCACCACGAACCCATATATTGGGGTCCCTGCTCATCTGAATAGATATAGCGCGGGCTTCATCCAATGAAATTCTCTTTATCCCCTGCAAGGCAAATAATCGAGTTGTGTGATACGAGTCTTTCGCAGCTTTTTTTAGGAAAGGAATAAGGCCAGAATATTCTGATTCCCCCGCAGCACGGGCGGCAGCACTACGGATAAATGCATTTTCACTCTGTAAAGATTTTTCTAAAATTTTTACAGCAAATGTACGAACACGATCCATTGCTTCCTGAGGTTTTTCATTTGCCTGTAATGCATTCCCCGGAAAAGACAAAAATACGGCTATAACCAAAAACAAGAAACCTGATTTCTTTGAAATAATCATACTTTATGAATTCCTAACTATATTTATTAACGATTGCTCGGTAAAAAAACTCGTCTTCCTTTTTGCCACGTTTTTCAAAACCCTGAATCAAAACAGAGCATTTTTCTACCAACGCGGAGCGGGTTAATTTCAACTTCTCTTGATCGAGTAAACTCTGGTCCAACAACTTTTTTAAAGCGGTGACTCTAAATCGATCCATACCCCAATACTTGCGCGATAACTGGTCAGCATGACCACCCTGTTTGATAATAAGTGGTTCTTCAATAAAGTGAAACGCATATTTCACTGCGATTCTCAACCATAAATCATAATCTTCACAGGCAGGAAGCGACTCATCAAAGTTTCCAATTTCACTGAATAACTTGGCGCGAATCATAACTGAAGAAGGGCTCACTATACAAAGAGCCAAGCAATGACGAAATATATCCCCGGTATACTTACGGTGCCTGTTCATTTGGTTTACCCTAACTCCATTTCGAATCCATATTTCATCGGTATAGCAAATCTGACAATCGGTATTATTTTCCATCCAATTTATTTGAATCTGCAGTTTTTTCTCATCCCACAGATCATCAGAGTCGAGAAAACAGATAAATTCTCCCTTTGCACAGGCGAGGCCCATATTACGAGCTTTGGAAACACCTGAGTTTTTTTTCAAAGGTAGATACTGTGCACTAGGAAATGATTCCATTACCTTTGAGGTGTTATCAGTAGAACCATCATCGACGACTATGAGCTCAAAATCTTGATAGGTTTGACTGACAATCGAATGCAAGGTTCTTTCCAATCGGTCGGCACGATTGTATGTCGGTACAACGACTGAAACTTTGGGTAAATCGTTCACATTACAATAAGGTGAAATAGCGTTTTTTTATCCTGTCCTTCCAAAAACATTAATCTCTATGTGTGCGTCTCGCGGTACGAAACACCCCCATGACAAGGAAACGGGAAAGCCTTGATACATCAATCATATAGGCTACCCCTATAAAAATTGAGTCAGAAAACCAAAAAGTATTGCCTTGACAAAACCACTAAATTTTAATAGAAATATACCCTTCCCATGCTGAAAAAGGCAGAAAAAACAGTCCGCTATGGGAAATTTGGCTAATATTTCCCTAGACGGTTTTTCCATTCTTGAGTGTAAATTTTCTTATGGATTTTAACGACGTTACAAATATTTTTAAAGAAGATCTTTTGCGGGTAGAACGCTCGATACAGGAAAACTATCAATCAGACGTTCCGTTAATACCCGGTATAGGGGACTATTTACTCAAGAATGGTGGAAAACGCATACGACCTCTCCTGCTTATGGTTGGGACCAAGTTATGCGGTCGCGACGTAGATGAAAGAGTCATTCGGCATGGTTGCGTAATTGAATATATTCATTCGGCAACATTACTTCATGATGACGTCGTAGACCAGACCACCATCAGGCGAGGACGCGAAACAGTAAATGCAAAATGGGGAAGCGATGCCAGCATACTTGTTGGTGACTTCCTGATTTCACGATCCATTCTCATGTTGGCCGCGGATTGCGACTCAAGGGTAATCAATTCAGTTTCAGAGGCAACCAAGCATCTTGTAGAAGGCGGAATTATGGAATACAGTCAGGCTCGGAAGTTATCCGTCACTGAATCACATTGCCTTGATGTTATTCTTCGCAAAACAGCATCCATGATGTCTCTCGGTTGTGAGCTAGCAGCATTACTTGCAGAAACAAACCCTGAGCAGGAAAAGGCATTAATTACCTTTGGCACACAATTTGGCATGGCATTTCAACTTATGGATGATGCGATGGATTATGGCAGCGAAGAAAACTATCTAGGCAAACCACCAGGAAATGATTTCCAAGAAGGACACGTAACCTTACCCCTACTTCATTTGTATGAGAATTCCGAAGCTTCTCTTAAAAAAAGAATTGAAGGCTTCGTTAAAAATGAAAACCTCACACATGAAGATTTTGATTATGTTCTGGAACGAATGCGCGAAGCCAAGTCTATCGAGTACACCCTAGAACTCGCGCGCAACTATATTGAGCAGGCAAAAGCATCCATCAGAACCGTTACCTTCCCTCAACCTGAATACATCAAATCTCTTGACGCAATCGCAGATTATATTTACGACCGACATACGGCAATCCAGTCCTAACCCAACAGTATGGTTCCGGTTTATAAACCTTTACATTAATTAGACTTGTTTACGCGTTGCGCAGGGTATTCTTTTACCTGAGCTGAAGGGGGGTGTCTACACCATCAAAAAATACAGCGCCAGTTGCCTGAAAAGAGCGCTGCCCTAAAAAATTCATATCCTCAGATGCATCGCTTTGAAGTAAAAATAAATAACTGAAATAAAGAATAAAAAAGCCCTTCCCAGACTGGGAAGGGCACTAACTTGTTAAGTTAAACTCAACCGACGTAGAAGCACTTACTTGCAGGTGTCCGAGTGTCCATATTTTTACCACGAAAAGTATGGTCGTCAATCTCAGCAGCACAACCAATCATCCGACCAAACAAAAATGTTGCAAAACTTGAGGTTTCGATATCCGCTTCGGCGAGATTTCCTGCCTTGTATTCACCCCAAACCATCTTAAGTAAAATGACCGCAATGACCGCATCGATATTCACACAGTAGACGTTTTTACTAACCTTGGCTTTAAACATTGAGTTCACGATCGAGTGATAATAATCAAGGAAGACATTATTGATCCCTTTTTCCTCAAATAGTTTGCGAACAAATTCTTCTCTCGGGTCAAAATTAACATCCTTTCCTTTGAAGATAGGATGGTTGATACATGGGACCTTGGCATACTCTAAATTACCAATAGCTTTTTGCTCAGCTTTATAACTTTTATATTTATTTGAGTACTCAAGAGCCATAGCATCGAGATCAAGTCCGTGATTCTTATCATCTGCGGATTTGAGACTTGTGCTTTTGAATTGTTCGATCAAGAACGCTGCTGCCTCATAACCGTTACCACCATGTGCAAACCCAGTATGCGTGAGAAATCCAATAAACGCCTTGTTGACCTGCACACGATCTGGCATTTCAGGACCATCTGCGCTCACAGCCCCCTTAGAACCCTGAGCAGAGATAGTGCCAGGTCCATTGGTTATGATCAGCCCAAGAAGAACTTGGAACTCAAACAGTTCATCATCGGTCGGCTCGCGCCCCATGAGAGAAAGAAACGCAGTTCGAGTAAAAGAAAAATTAGGAATCAATTCCTCTAACTTAACTCCACAGAAGCTATCTTCGCAATGCTTATCAGCAGAAGCAACCACCCCTACTATGGTGCTGTAAATGCGTGAATACCATGGAAGCCTAGTGATAGTACCTTTGGTAATCTTCTTGGATCTCAGTCCACCCCAACCAAGCGTTACCCAGATAGCAGCAATCATAGCATCTGTAGAAGGCTTACCCCCCTCTTGCTTTGCAAAATCCAGTAAAAACTTGATAAAAATCGATTGTGCATCCTGGGCAAGACAGGTGGCCATCTTATCAGCGCAAGTGTCATCATTAGCAGCTAGCAGAGTATCCTTATGTGATTTGGCGGAATTTAATTCTTCCTTATAATCGTAATTACCAGTCGGATCACTAAGCTTAGAAAACTGAAATAAACTCAATAATGCTTTCGCTGCATCCATTGCTGGTTCAGCCATCTTTTTCCCGACGATGGCAACAGCCCCAGAGACAACGGTATTAGGAGAGTTCCCATTTTCACGTGAGGCCTCTGCTGCAGCTAAGGTAGCTTGACCGCACTGGTTGACGTAAGTATTGAGTGCAATATTCGCAATTTTTTCGCCATACTCATTTGGGTACTCGCGACAAAGAGCAAAGACTAGATTAGCTTCAAAAGATTTCGTAGATGCATCAAGAATGGAAGTTTGATGAATTTTCGAAACCTGCGTTTTTGGATCCATCATTGAAGCGCCACTTGTGTCCTTGAGTGTTTCTCTACGATATTGTGCACCAACCTGTTTATCAAGAGCAGCAATCTGTTCATTGTAGGGAGAGATGGCCTCAACAACTGGCACATCCAACTCTTTTGGAAGGTTCAGCCCCTGGTTGTTACCAAACCAGCTCTTGAGAGATAGACTACCCATTGGCGCAAAGTCAGGATCTTTGCCATTCAACTTCATAACAGTGGTTAATGCTTCCGGAATATGAGCTATATTAGTTACAAGGGCTCCTTTTTTTGAAGCAACTGGATTTTCTGGCGTATAAATACCATCTACACCAAAATACTCCATAAACCATTTTTCCTTCGCAAGAGCGTCATCCCCCGAGCCTGCAAGTGACCCCGCATGACCGCATGCTTTGCTCAACTTTGCCTTCCACCTGCCAACCACACAAGCAACTATCGGCTTATCCGTTTTAATATCTTTCTCGTAATATCCCCCTGGCTCACTATACATAACAGTCGCCTGTGAACGGTCGTCTCGGTCCAACGCATAAAGAAATTCCTTAGGCCCATATTGGATATAAACGTCCTTACCACTCGATACTGAAGTTGTAGTCCCCCACCCTGCTGTTGCAAGATAAACCGCAATGGTCGTAGTGAAATTCCCAGAGTTAGAAAAAAGCGCGATAGAACCTTTGATTAACGATTCTTCGGGGGCATTGCCACCCAAGGCTCCACCAAGACGAACATGGTTCCATGAATCAGCAAGACCCAAACAGTTTCCGCCAAAAAGATCCACACCATTCGTCTGGCAAATCGCTCGCATGATACGCGAATCTTTAACTGCAACTTTTTCTGTAAGAATAATAGCTTTTTTAAGGTCCGGATTATCCCTTACTGCCTCTGCGATCCCATCTTTCACACCTGCGGGAGGTAAATATACAACTACCGTATTAAACTTGTGCCCAGCAGCCATCCCCTCTTTGATGGAATTATAGACTGGGATTTTACCATTCTTAGTAGTGAGAAATTTCCCGGACTTGCCTGGTCCTGTGCCAAACACAATATTTCCACCTGAATAGTCGTTGCTAACCGGGGTAACACCAGAACTTTCCTTGCCCAATATATTAAGGACCACCACTCGGTCATCCTTGGTAGCCAGCTCACTTAGCGAATTAATACCAACGTAGTAGGGGAACTCTCCCACACCTTGCTTATGCATTTTTCATATCCTCCGATTCTGCTTTTTAATAGATATTAATTAAATTATTTAATACTCATCTTGGTCGCAATTTCTTTCTTGCCGCCATTCATCATCCATTTATTGATGGCCAAGGCATAGTTGATCACCTCAGACATTGCGCTATCGTGCCCAAAAAATCGGTAAGGGATTCCTAATGATTCTAAAATGTCACGTAAATAAGCCATCCCTCTTATCAGGTTTGGGCCACCTCGCCCGACCACAACAAACAAAGGTTTGGGTCCGTTTTTTTGAAAATAGGATCTAAGTCCATCACCTATGGCCCGGAGAGTTTCATAAATATCTGTATTGTTAGCTTTGCCACCAATTATGAATAAAACATTTGATTGCTCTAACCAATGTTTAAAAGTGATGTTTGAAATTTCATTCATCTTCTCGTAGGGAGGATTCCCTCCAAAGTCAGAGGAAATAGTCGCCGCTTCACCAAGTAATTCAGTAACCATGGCATTGGCTCCACCACCAAAAGTAGGCGCCGTGATACTTCCCTGATCGTTGATCACATATACGTCACTCTGCCCTTGATAAGTCCGCAGTTGATTGATCTCCTGCTCGAATTCTGTATTATCTTCTGCAAAAATATGTGAAGGAAGCTCCAAACGCTTCCATGCTGGATCATCTTGATCAAAAGCGCATTTAAAGTCGCAAGCAACGGGAGTGTAACGACCACCTTTCCCGGGCATCATTCGTATGGGATTTAGCTCCAACATAATCATTCCATAGTTGTTATAGAGGTCCCACAATTTTGGAAGGTTCTGCACTAGAGAACTTATGATCGTAGGCGGAGCACCCAATCCAACTAGAGCATTAGATACGTGAAATGCTTTGAGTCCAGTAAGTGGGTCAAATGGGACAACCGCAATTTTATCCTCTGGAAGTTCTTCGATGTCTACTCCACCGTGATGCGTTAGCGTCATGATCGGAGCTCGATAAACCGTGCTATCTGAGATTGAAAAATAAACTTCGTGATCTGCCGGAACCGCTGCTTCATATGTAACACCATCTGATTTAGCGACTATATTTCCTATTCGATGCTCAGCAAAATAGAGTCGTTCCTTCTCCTTTAGAGCGTCGGTGAAATTCTTTGCGCGTCCGATAAGCCCAGATTTTCCTTTTTTACCAACGCCTCCCTTAAACACGGGCTTAATAAAAACTTCACCATGTTTTTTAACCATGTCCTTAATGTCATCGACACTTAGTTCTGGTCCTCTAACCTCAGAATGAGGATACTCAACTAGATCCAGCAACTTCCTGCCCCATAGCATGCCGGTGATTTGCATTTTTAATCTCCTACATTAGCGAATATTAAATATTTATTACCTAATTTTTAGAACAACCTAAATAAGATCTAAAACTAACTTAATTTAATGTAATTAAACTAGTAAACGTATAAGCACGAAAAAGCACAACTCGTGCAACTACCAAGCATATAATCCAAAGTTAGGAGGCTGTATTGTAAATAAATTCGGTTTTTTGTCAATATCAATGAAGGTGGCTTTAGGCTAATTTCCAGAGAAAGGTCTATTCAATTCTGAGTGGGGACTAACATACTTGACCTTTTGAATCACGCACAATAACAGAGGGATCTATATGATTGATATCAGGGCACCCGGTAAGAATCATTGCTTTTTTTAATTCGCTGCGTTTTTGATCTAGATAAAACTCTACGCCTTCTTGCGCAGCCCCAAAGGCAGCTATGCAAATGGGCCTTCCAATCATAACAGCATCAGCACCAAGTGCTAACATTTTGAGAATATCTATTCCCTCCCTGATACCACCGTCTACAAGAATCTTTACCCGTCCCGCGACAGCATTTGCTATTTCAGGCAATACTTCCGCAGTCCCAGGCATTGTATCCATTACCCTACCGCCATGGTTTGAAACAACTATTGCATCGGCCCCAGCTTCGATGGCGGCAAGAGCTGTCTTTGCATTCATAATACCTTTGAGAATAAAAGGAACTGAAAGGTGAGATTTTAATTCAAGTAGTTCTTTAATCGATTTAGGACCAACCGCCTGATTTTTCATTGTCATGGTCTTAAATGATACCGCATCAATATCGATACCTACAGCAATAGCTCCAGCATCTTCGGCCGCTTTGAATCTTTTGATGATGTCTATATTGAAGGCACGGGGTTTAAAAACAGGAATACCCAGTCCTCCTAATTTCTTAATTACCTCAAGACCAACTAGGTATTTGTTCGGACTAGCGCCATCACCAACCATACCAACAGTTCCCATGCTAATACACCCATTGACTACGGCCGCCGCATATTCCTTTTCATCCATCCCACCTGCAAGGTTGGTTTCCATTCCCGTGATAGGGGCCGCAAGGATGGGAATTGATAGCCTTTGTCCAAATAAATCTATCGACAAATCAGGTTCTTTAACGTTGTGAATAGTGCGAAGATTAACCTTATATCTTGCAAGAGCATGGAGATTCTCG
>Ga0208766_1001652_pt1 | contig 11915 bp, 9 predicted proteins | sample ETN01SmetaG_3_FD_185792 | JGI IMG/M metagenome (GOLD analysis project Ga0208766, IMG submission 185792) | Marine microbial and viral communities from oxygen minimum zone, Eastern Pacific Ocean - ETNP2014F12-01SV263 (SPAdes) (version 2) | ecosystem: Environmental > Aquatic > Marine > Oceanic ...
CTGGTATGGACAAATCAGGCACCTCCTGTTTGGGAGCTACCCTCCCCGGGTGCCCGTAACCGAAGTTGGAGTAAAAGTGCTGCTAGGAAGAAGAGCCCGGAGACCCTGAAGCATGTATGGAAAGACCAGAGTCCCGTCCCCTCCACCGTAAATGACCAAATCACTGCCGAGAGGAACGGGCCGATGATCCGAGCTAGGGCACCGAGGCCCTCCTGCGCCCCCATTATGGTCCCCAACTCGTAGCCTCCGTCCTTAGTTGCGAATGTCAGAAGAGAGCTCTGGGTGGGCATGAAGATGCCATTTCCAATTGCGAAACCAGCACAGGAACCGAAGATTAGCCAGCTGGCCTCGGGAGGGGCGTATGGGATACTTGAGATTCCGAGACCGGTGAGAGCAGTCCCTACGATCATCATGCCCCTGAGGCTGAATCTTCGAGTGAGGGGCCTAATCAGACCTCCTTGGACGATGACCCCCAGAAGGCCCACTAATGCGAAGGCCCAGCCGTTGTCTCTCTCGCTCCAGCCAAGTCCACCGCTTTCTGGGTCCATTGATGTGAAGAGTATGAAAGTCCCATGCATCATTGTGAATCCGATTAGGAACAGGAAGTTGACGTTGACCAGTGATGCGATAGTTGGCATACCCATCACCGAAGTGATCCTAGAGAATGTCTCACTTAGATGAGTGATGGGGGACTTCTCGGACTCGGACCTAGATTCTGGAGGAAGGCTCTCTGGGAGCTTGAAGAAGGCGATCAGGAGTGCGATCGCAGACATAGCGCTTGAGAAGATGCAGGGGAGGAGATATGGGTAGTCTATCCAGAATTGGCTTTCGAATGGGCCGCCGAAGCCAGATGCCGGGTCTGATAGGACCCCTCCGATGAATGGTCCTATCATGAAGCCGAGACCGAAGGCTGCACCCAGCATGCCCATCCTCCCTGCTACCTCTTCATCTTCGCTGATATCTCCGATGTATGCCTTCGCTACAGCGATGTTGCCGTTCCCCGCTCCAGCCAAGAAGCGAGCGATGACGGCCATCGCAAGGCTGCCGGACAGACCGAAGACGACGAAGAATACCGAGTTGGCGGCGAGACCGAACATCAGTACCGGACGTCTTCCCATACGGTCCGAAATCGCCCCTAGTATTGGAGTGGAGATGAACTGGGCCAAGGAGTATGTTGCAATCACTATACCCACCCAGAAGTCGCGGTTTCCAGTGTCCAAAATCCCCTCTGCTGAGGCCAGATCCTGAATGAAGTATGTCAGAAATGGGATGACAAGGGTTAGCCCCAGCATGTCAACTAGGACTACCAGGAACAGAATTCCCATTGAGGAGCGTTGGTTGGAAGGCATTGCTACCGACACTGCTGCGGGAAGTGGCACTTCAAGAATTGGTTAGCGGTCAAGCGGATGGCTGCTTGTCCGTTCCAGTGGAGATTGTGTCAATAACCTGTGCTAGCCTCTCAACTAGGCTCACCTTCTCCTCCTTTCCTACCAGTGCATGCTCTAGAACCTCGTCAAGAGAGTCTACTGCCAGAATCTCGACCTGAGACTCATACTTCTCGTCGATTAGGACGTCATTCATATTCGACTTCGGGATTATGACTCGCTTGATTCCTGACTTCGCAGCGGCCTCGATCTTGGCGGACACTCCGCCTATTGGGAGTACCTCCCCTCGGACAGTCAAGGAACCGGTCATTGCTAGGTTCTGGTCTATCGGCACACCTTCGAAGGCACTGATGATCGCCGTGGCCATAGTGATAGAAGCGCTATCTCCATCGACGTTATGGGTGCCTGGGAACTGGACATGGAGATCGAAGTCCCTGATGTCCTTACCCGTGAGCTTCTTCACCACGGCACTGATGTTGGTGACACTCTCCTTGGCCAGGTCCGAGAGGCCGCCGGTAGCGATGACCTGCCCCGACCTCCCTTGTGTTGGGGTAACCATGGCCTCAACTGGGAGAACCACTCCAGAGTAGTCTGACATCCCAGTATCGGCGCCGAGAACTGCTAGTCCGTTCACCCTGCCAACCCGTGTCCCTTCGTTCACAAGCATTGCGTACTCAGACTGCCTCTCGAGGTACCTGTCTGCCACTTGTTGCTCCAGCGGTTTTGCAATTGCCCTTGCCCTAACCACGTGCTTGGACTGAGTGAGTGGGGACGACTCCTCCGCGGCCAAGTCGCCTGCGATTCGGACAAGACCACCGAGTTCACGAAGTCTGAGGGAAAGCTTGCCCCTTCTTCCGCTTCTCCTCTGTGCCTCCTTTAGGACTAGTGAAATTGCCTGCTTGTCGAAGTGGGGTATTGCCTTCCCGGTGTCCTTAGTCATCTCGTTCCTGACTTCCTGTGCGATGAAACGAATCAGCCTACGCCTGTTCCTCTCGGTGTCCTTCATGTCGGTATTGACGTAAACCTCGTATCCGTAACCCCTAATCCTGCTCCTAAGCGCAGGATGCATGTTCTGGATGCTATCTAGATTCCCAGCTGCGACCAAGATGAAGTCTGTCGGCACGGGTTCTGACTTCGTCAGGGCCCCTGAGGACCTCTCGGATCGGCCACTGATGGAAAGTTCCCTCTCCTGCATGGCCACCAGTAGTGCCTGCTGCTCCTCCATCCTGAGCATCCGGATCTCATCGATGTATAGTACGCCCTTGTTGGCCCTGTGGACCGCTCCTGGTTCAACCCGCTCGTGTGCTGGAGTTGCGAGATCAGCACCAGATTGGAACGGATCGTGCCTGACATCGCCCAGAAGAGCGCCGGCTAGGGTGCCTGTTGCATCGATGAATGGGGGTTCGTCGCTCCTCTCATGCTTGATCAGAAGCTTTGGGATGTTTGACTCATCACCTGCGGTGAGCCTTGTCCTAAGGAAGAAGTAACCGAAAACAAGAATGAATGATCCGAAAATAAAAGTGAGAATCTCCCCGGAAGAGATGGTTGCTAGGAGAAGGGCCGCTCCAACGACGAGTGCGATGAACAGAAGGGTCCTGTTGGTTCGCTCCCTCTGCTGCCTCACATGGGCCCTGCGCTCTGCGATTAGCCTGGAACCCCTTCCAGCCGGGACAGTGCGAACCTTCGGCTCATTCTCATCCTCGTGGTTTCTGTATACTAGAATATCCTCGAGCTGCTCGGGAGGTAGGAACTCGGTCATCGAGCGAGCCAACATTGACTTTCCCGTACCTGGTTCCCCGACCATGATCATGTGGCGCCTCTGCTCGGAGGCCTTCCTGACTACTATCGATGCCGCTTCCTGTCCTATCACCTGATCAACTAGTTTGGGAGGGATTGGTACCTGCTCAGTGGACTCGATGTCCAACCCCTCGATCCATTCCTCGACTGGAGTTTCGCATACTGGGTCGGAGTCATCAGAGACGCCGAATGCAGAGCCTTCTTCCCATGAGTCGAGCGGATCCTTTTCGTGGTCCTGACCTTCTGTGTCCGGCTGGTCCTGTTCCGTCATGGCAATCCCTCGGGGACTTTCCTGCTAGTAGCACCTTCTTGAAGGTGCGTCTGCGGTGTCAAGAGTCAGTAATGCCTAGTTTTGCCTCTCGAGATACTGCTCACCGTAGTACTTCCATTGATCGATTGTCCAGCCTGCGGGGAGTCCACCCTCGGGGAGGGGTGGGTAGATTTCTTCCTGTTTCTCGAAGTCAACCGTCTCTTCCTGATGTGGCTGGATAATGTTTTGAGGGGGCGAATAAGGCGGTTTAGATTCCTCATTTCTGCTCCCGCCGATAGCCCCTGAGAAGTACAGTCCAGCCATCGTCCCTCCCCCGATGAAAACCATCAGGATCAGAATTCCAACGAGAATCTCGATTGCCGAGATGCCCGAATCCCCGCCTCCGGACTGCTGGTCGGCCTCCTTGTCATCTTCCTCCTCAACTTCTGGGACATTGGGGTCCGGATCATTAGTGGTTGGAACCAAGATATCCATCTGCTCGGGAGTGACCCTGTCCCAACCATCGGCATCTACTGCCTTCACAGAAAGGGTCAGGTAGTCGCCTAGTGAGAGACCGGACCCACTAGAAGAAATGGCCTGGAATGGGCCCATGCCATCTGATGAACCTGCTGAATGGCAGATTCCAACTATTCCGTTGCAGATAGACCATCGGACCTCGAAATCAATCAATTCTACTTCTCCATCGTAAACGATTGTAACTGTGGGAATTGAGCCTACTGAGAAGTCCTCTAGTTGGATCTCCAAGTCTCCCTCGTCGAAATCTGATTGCCATGTGAGTGGCTTGGCATCTAGTATCGTTACGATGAACTGCGATGAGCTCCAGTCCCCATGGCTGTCTATCAGGGTCAGTTTGACGTTGTGCTCACCTGGCTCTACCCACATCATGTTGAGGACGCCGTTGATGTGATCGAATTGAACGGAGCCCGGGACAGAGGTGTCGACGTCCACCCAAACCTCATCGTCGGGGTCATCGACATCGGAAATCAGAGGGAGTATGCCCACTGATGCTGATTCGCCTGACTTCATGGTCATTCCTTCGAGGCTTGAGATGTCAATCTCAGGGGCATCGTTGACGTTGATTACGAAGAAGACCACAGATGTCTGGGAAGATTTTGCGCCATCATCTGCCATAACCACGACCTCGGCCACTCCGTTGTAATCCTCGTTCGCAGTGATGGCTGTGATTGTCTGGTCTGAGATCGAAACGTGGATCAGGTCTTCATTACTGTTAGAAATTATTGAGAGAGATAAATCGGATGCTGGTACTGGATTTCCGTTTTCATCGGAGTCTGACAGGAATCCGGTTAGTATCGTGCTAGCGGAACCGCCTTCGAAGACTGCCTGAGTTGGTATGGGGGACCATCTTGGGGCTCCGTTCTCTATTACGTTGAACAGGAGAAGGCCGCTGTTCACGTCTTCACCATCATCGATGGTGATTGAGATACCCTGTGGGATTGGATTGCCCAGCGAATCGGCCAGTATAGAGTCGAATAGAACTGTTATCTCTGATGAAGCCGAATTCCACCCCTTGAACTCTGGATCGGAGCTAGTTATTGAGAGCATTGACAATGGGGTCTCTGCATCTCTAACCAGGCCCACGAGGGAAATTGACTCAGTAGAGTCAATCTTCACTGTTGGGGTGCCGACGAATCCGGCATCATTGCTATTCAGGACCCTTGGGAGTGCGTTGCTGAGCTCGAAGGCCTCACTAGTGACGAGCCACTCACTCTGCTGACCTGCAGCGTCCTCCCACATCACCCTGGTGTCATACTTGCCTGATTCTGCATTTGGAGGGGTTTGTATTGTGTGAACGTACACTGAATTTGCACCTGAACCCTCGATCACTGGATCTGAGATCCAAGAGGACTCCCATGCGTTGTCTCCAGACTTGGAGTACTCCATCTGCGGTGACATGGAGGACATGTCGTCAACGAGGTCATTGGGGAGAGCAGAAGTCTCGAACTGAACTCGGTCCCCGCGCTCAAAGGTTGTTGCTCCGGTCGCTGCTGGTTGCGATGGTATTGGCGGCAAGTCGTGTAGTGCGAAATCGTCGACGTAGTCGTTCGAAGAGTTGCGATCGGAGCCCATGTCAAACAACTTCGCCCTGAATGTGGATACCCCGGAAGGGATTGCATCTAGTTCTGAAGTATCGAAATCGATCTGGTGAAGGAATGAGCCTGCGACTCCGATAGTTCCTATCTGCTGCCCCCCTAGGTATACCTCATCGGAGCCACTGATGATGTAAATCCCGAGTTCTCCCCCCTCCGAGTATGATTCGACTCCGTTGTTGGAAACCCTAGTAGAAATCTGCAGGATATCTCCTGGAACGAAACCTAGCATCTGGTTTGTGTTCTCCACGTCGAACTCCAGGATTCCCACGTCGATCAATGGCCCCATGTCGGGATCAATCGCGACTAGGAAATCGTTGTAGGATGTGTGCGGCCCGTCCATTAGTGCGAATACTGGCCAGAAATTTTCCCATTGCGTGTTTCCGCCCCCTGCTCTCACTAGACTTAGAGGGGCGACCCATGAATGCGATTCCCATACTCCCTGCGTTAGAGTCAATTCCTGGAAGCCCGAGTCGGCACTGTTCAGGAGCCATCCCCTCCAGTTGTGATGGGGCTTTACTCCATTGTCATAGGCGTCGGCACCGACCTTCTCAGTCACCGCGCCATAGACGAAGACATCGACTGATGGGTCTGAGCCAGTGTATATCGCTTCCAAGGTGATTGAGACCTCTTCTGTACTAGAGTTGAGGGACATTGTGAGTTCTAGTTGGAAGTCGGTGGCAGCGGCATTCATGCAGCCGCCATTTGAGAAGTCGCTGTCGTAGTAGTTAGTTCCTGATGCCCCGACCTTGTAACATGTTCCGGATTGCTGATCTGCGAATGAGAAGGTTGGATATCCGGATGATGCCTGCATTATGTGGGTCTGCCGATTAATCGGGCTATCACTAGGCCATCCGCCGCTACTAGACTCGAAGAAAGAGACGAATGTGAAGTCCTCTGGGTTGGAAGTCTTCAGATTGTCTAGAGAGGGTGATGCACTGTTCATGCAGGGAGGGCACCAATGCGCTCCAACGTACTCCCCGAAGACGGCGTGTCCGGGGCTAGTTGCGTACCATGGCAAGACCTCTTGTTCGAGCTCAATCCTCGGGGATGCCTCTTCTGCGGGGGCATCGATCATTGAATAAATCGGAGTGGATGCGAGTAGGATGCAAACCCAAAACGAGGGTTGCAGGAGTAGTCTTACGACTGATGCCATCGATTTTTGAGATGGTATGGCCAGTATAATCATTCTCCTCGCCCTGTAGGGCGAAATTATTGGATGGCTATTGAATGACTTCAAACGTCCGCCTCAGTCCCCCGCAAAGGGGCGAGAGCATCGGCGAATGGGTAGCACTTAGGGAGGATGATGGTAGGGCCTACCTTGTCCACAGAGTCCCCGGGGAAGTCAAGGTGAAGGGTCTTGGGAGATTCGATGCCGAAAAGATGCTTGAAGGCCATTCTGTTGGGGATCGGATTACAGTGGGGCAGAAGTCACTGTCGATAGTTGACCCCAGGCTGCCCGAGGCTAGGAGGAACATGTCGAGAAGGGCCCAGGTCATCGGTGCTAAGGATGCTGGTTTTCTGGTTTCATGGATGGGGCTAGGTGTGGGTTCCAAGGTGCTCGAAGGCGGACATGGCTCAGGGGGGCTTGCGATGCATCTCGCAAGTGTGCTAGGAAGATCGGGGACTCTGATATCAGTTGAGAACCGAATTGAGCATGCTGAGGTTGGCTCTTCAAACATGAGGAGACTGGAGCAAATACTGCCAGAATTCCCAGACTGGCACCTGATCGAAGGTGACCTTGCAGACGTGGGGGGCGAGGCCTCTGCTATTTGTGAGGCGCTAGATGCAGCGATTATCGACATGGCTGAGCCTTGGTCGGTGCTCTCGGAGATTGTGCCACTTCTTCGAATTGGAGGGAGATTGGCCTGCTACTGCCCCACAAGTTCTCAATTGGAAAAATCATGGGACGAGGCAGAGCGGTTGGGGCTTATCGTGGAATGGAGCGGAGAGGTAATCGAGAGAAAATGGGTCAAGGCTAGCAAGGGCGGAGTTAGGCCCGGTAATCAGCCGATGGGGCACACTGCTTTCCTCCTAATTTCGGCAAAGATTGCAAGCGAAGAAGAATGACTGGCGCTCGAAACCTTTCAAATGCTCTTACCGTCACGTGGAACCGTGAGAGACAGTTCGAACTGGAAGCCGACGGCGTATAGGACCCATACCATCGGCCAGGTTGTCGAAGGCGGGGAATCATTGGTTGGTTCGGAGGTCACCATCGCGGGTTATGCCGAGACAGTCAGGGGCAGGGGCGCTATATGCTTCCTAATGCTAAGAGACGGGACTGGTCGAATCCAGGCATTCCTCAAGAAGGACAACATGGAAGCGGGGCTATTCGAGGGCATCCAGTCCGCAACTAGGGAGTCTACGATACAAGTAACCGGGGTTGTCGCCAAGAAGCGTCCACCGAAGGTTGCAGAAGGTGAGCCGGTGCCCCCCGCCGAATTCGAGGTCAGTGTCGCATCTGGAGCCATATTGGCCGAGGCCGAGACCCCTCTCCCCGTGGGAGTCACCGACGAAGTCAATGTGGGACTTGACGTGAGGCTGGACAATAGGCACCTGGACCTCAGGAGGGCGCACGTCAATGCGATGTTCCAACTCAGGAGCAAGGTCCTCCAGTATGGCAGGGAGCACTTGATCACCGAGGGATTCCAAGAAATCAACTCTCCTAAGATAATCGCTGCGGCTGCAGAGGGGGGGACGAACCTGTTCCCCATGAAGTACTTCGAGACCGACGCATACCTCTCACAGAGCCCGCAACTGTACAAGCAACTTGCTGTCCTTGGGGGGCTGGAGAGGGTGTTTGAGATTGGTCCGGCATTTCGGGCTGAGAAGCACGACACTTACAGGCATTTGAACGAGTTCGTATCATTCGACATAGAAGGCGCGTGGATGGACGACGAGGACGTCATGGGCGTGCAAGAAAGGATGATCCACCACATCTGGAGCGAGGTCGCCGACAACGACATGGCGCTGATTGGGGTCGTTAACGAATACAGGGGGACCCAAGGAAAGGGCCCGATAACCGTCGAGGCCCCGGAGCTTCCGTTTCCGCGGATACCGTACTGCGAGGCTATCGAGATTGTGAAGTCCGGAGGAGGGGAAATCAACTGGGGGGACGACATAGAGAGTCACCACTGTGACATCATAGCAGCCCAGTATCCGGGCTTCCACTTCATCCCCCGGTGGCCCATGTCGATGAAGCCATTCTACATCCACCACAAGCAAGGCGAGGAGGGTTCGGAGGGAGGGCAGCTAAGCCGTGGGTTCGACCTGAACTTCGGTCGTGACGAAATGACCAGCGGAGGGGCAAGGGAGCACAGGGTGGAGGTTTTGGAGCAGAATCTCAGGGACGTAGGGCTCGAACCGGAGGATTTCACATTCTACACTGATGGATTCCGATATGGGGCCCCTCCTCATGCCGGTTGGGGGCTCGGAGTTGCTAGGCTGTTGATGGTGCTAACAGGGGCAGGCAACGTTAGAGAAGTGGTTCTTTTCCCAAGAGATAGGAGCAGAGTCACTCCCTGAAGTTTCGATTTAGTAAAATTACAGGGACTCCGACCATGGTTATGGCGAGGAACTGGAATGTCATTTGGAGATGGGCACACATTCTTTTTTCACTTCCTGTCATTGTCTACTTTGCAGCGATTTCAAACTTTGATTATGAATGGTCAGAAGACGTTCACTCATTGATCGCGGACTACTTCATCTGGCTGCTAATGTGGACCGGGATAGCGAAGTGGCAGTTGCCCAGGTACAAGAGATGGAAGCGTAAGAGGGAAAAGAAGTCGGCGGCAAATGATTAGCAGCATTTATTCACGCATACCCCCATGGCCTAACGATGAAGGAAGTGCAGGGGCAGACAGTCGTCGAAACACTGGGCGGCCAGGACCTCAATCTCGACGGGTCCGTAATCAACCTCGCCATAGTGGGCAGCAGCAGGTTCTACGACTTCGAAATCTTCGAGTCGGCTTTGGAAGAATGGATCTCTGAGAACACTTACCCGGACCTAATCATCGTAGGCGGAGCTAGCGGAGTTGACTACATGGCCGAGAGATGGGCGGATAACAACCTAATCCCCATAGCAATCTTTTCGGAGGAGTGGGATGACCCTCTGAGGAGCCTGATTGACAGGAATCGGGGAGAGGCCCCGAACTCCCTCACCGAGAAAATACTGTCATCGGCCTCCCATATCCTAGCAATGCCATCTCCGACGAGCAAGTGGACGAGGATAGTGATAGATAGGGCCAAGTCGAGTGGGGTTCCAACGACTGTCGTGGAAGTCGAATAGTTGAGAGTTCGCTAAGCCTTCGTTCCAATCAATACTAGAGTTCCTGACCAGCCTTCCTTAGGGCACACTTGGAGAGTCTCGACATCCGTGAATCCGGCACACTCCAAACCATCTCGCCACTCACCTATCGATAGGGTCGTCATTGGGATCCCCAGTGACTCGGGCCAGGAAACACTGTCCTCGTTCTCGAGGTAGTGATCCATGCCTAATGCTACAGAGCCCCCCTCTGAGATCCAATCGTCATGCAGGGTCTGGAAGAATGCCAAGGGATCATCTAGGTAGTAGATGAACTCCATGCTCAGGATAAGATCGGCCTTTTCTTCCGGCCTCCACTCGGGGATTTTTCCCACGAAGTACTCCCCGTCGGGGTCAATTGACCTAGCCTTGTCGATCATCTGTTCAGATCCGTCGACACCGGAACTACGATAGCAGTCCGGCAACATTGCCAGTTTCCTCACGGCCCAGCCGTTCCCGCATCCGACGTCTATTGCCGAGAATCTTCCTGTAGTCCGGTCTAAGACGTTAGAAATCATCTCCTCCACGCTCGGAGAATGTCCCTTCTCCATGCCCTCGTCCCTGCCGAGTCTGGCCCACTCGCCAAACAGTTCTACGGCCGATTGTTCGGGCACGCCTCTCTGTGAGGTCAATTCGTTTATCATCACTCGGGCAACTTCAGCTTACCTGCGACCATCAAATCACTCACAAGAACATGGGCCCCTTTGTGACGTATCTATTCCGATTCGAGTTGAACATCAGAAGATCCACGTCTGATTAAAATGAGCCCGATTGCGACGGGAACCAGAGAGCATATGAAAAAGCAGGGATCAAGAAAACCGGTTGGAGCTATTGAACCACCCGGTTCAGGAAGTGGATTCAATACGAACATGTCTAGGAAAATCAAAGGTATCGGCCAATACAGGATTAGGAAGAAGGTCACCAGACGAGGAAGGTCGATTTCCGACACTACTTCCTTCGAATCTTCTTCCACCACATCAATCTGAATGGGTGCCCCTCCATGACGTTGGCAATAGCCGGATGTTCGAAACTCCAAGGCATTGCATCCCTCGAATGCACACTTCCTCTCACCCACGTATCGGACTGGTAAGGATGACGAATAGTCATTGTTACGTCGGCATCATATTCCCTATGGAATATTTTGAAATCATATCAATCTGTGAAGAAGGAAATGGGAGGGATTAGATCTCTAATCTTCGGTCCGGAGAAAGGGGACTTAGGGGGGTTGAGAGCGAAGTACGGCCAACCACCATCACAGTTTATCACATTATCAAATGGAGTCAAAATCCATCTCCGTGATGAGGGTGATCCCGAGGCTCCCCCGATTGTCTTTGTACATGGGCACAGTGAGGATTTACACACATGGAATCAACTCGTGAAACAACTAGTTGAGAGTTTCAGAGTGATCAGATTTGATTTACGTAGGCATGGTTTGACCGGCCCAGCACCAGACAATGAATACAGGATCGAGAACTATGTTTCGGATTTATCCATGGTAATCGACCACCTCGGAATCGATAGTTTTGCTTTGGTTGGACACTCTATGGGGGGGCGAATCTCAGTCAGATACACCATGGGAAACCCAGAGAGAGTCAACAGTCTGATACTGCTTTCTGCAAGTGGAGCGCCACGTAAGGAAGAGTCTTCCCCGCCCATGGCGCTCAGACTAATGAAAAATCCACTTGGACGTTTTCTGGTAAAACGTATTTGGTCTAGAAATATGGCAAAAAACACTCTTGTAGATATGGTGTTCGATGAGTCATCAATTACAGACGAGGAAATAGATCGTATGTGGGATTTCTCAATATATCCGGGCAATATGGATGCAATGTTCCGAGAATTTGCAGACACCTGGGAGGATTTCAATCCGAAAGAGATCAGGGGAATCGCCAATAATACCCTGTTGATTTGGGGGAAAGAAGATTCGATTTGCCCAGAAAGTATGGGAAGTTGGTATGATTCTCAGTTACCCAACTCTACCATGGTTGTTCTGCCGAATATTGGCCATAACCCTCACTTCGAATGTCCAGACAAGTGTTTGGATGAAATCT
>Ga0208766_1001653_pt1 | contig 11910 bp, 24 predicted proteins | sample ETN01SmetaG_3_FD_185792 | JGI IMG/M metagenome (GOLD analysis project Ga0208766, IMG submission 185792) | Marine microbial and viral communities from oxygen minimum zone, Eastern Pacific Ocean - ETNP2014F12-01SV263 (SPAdes) (version 2) | ecosystem: Environmental > Aquatic > Marine > Oceanic ...
AGGAATTACGTTTTGCAATCCGTGAAGGTGGCCGAACAGTTGGCGCTGGTGTGGTTACTGAAATAAAGGAATAATATGGCTCATCAAATAATAAGAATAAGTTTAAAAGCATACGATCATTCTTTGTTGGATAAGTCTACGGAAAAGATAGTTAAAACAGCAAAGTCTACTGGTGCAGTTATATCCGGACCGATCCCTCTACCTACTCACAGAACAGTTTATACTGTATTGAGATCTCCTTTTGTAAATAAAAAATCTAGGGAACAGTTCCAGACACATATTCACAAGCGTATTGTGGATATTATCAATTCTACGCCTAAAACTGTTGAATCATTGATGAAATTAGACTTACCTGCTGGTGTTGATATCGAGATTAAGGTTTAGTTGTTATGAGAGGGTTAATAGCAAAAAAGATAGGTATGTCACAAGTATTTGATGATAATGGATTTTCAATTCCTGTTACCATACTCCAGGCCGGTCCTTGCAATGTTACTCAGGTTAAAACTATTGATAATGATGGGTATGAAGCAGTGCAAATTGCTTATGGAGATAAAAAAGAAAAGAATACTAATAAACCATTAAAGGGACACTTTAACAAATCTGGAATAAGCCCTAAGAGATTTGTAGTTGAGTTTGATATAGTTCCTGGTTTTGATTATAAATTGGGTCAAGTTTTTAATTCTTCAATATTTAAGCAAGGTGACCTAGTAAAAGTTACCGGAACTTCTAAAGGGCGAGGGTTTTCTGGTGTGATGAAAAGGCATGGATTTGGTGGCGGCCCTAAAACGCATGGTCAAAGGGAACATCCGCGATCTGCTGGGTCTATTGGACAGGCTTCTGACCCTTCAAGAGTATTTAAGGGTATGAAAATGGCTGGACAATATGGTAATAAAAAGAAAACAGTAGAGAATTTAAAAGTAGTGAAAATAGATTTAGAGAATAATTATATCTTTGTAAAAGGAGCTGTGCCAGGTTCAAATAGTGGTATGGTGATTGTGAATAAATAATATGGAATTAAACGTATTAAATAAAAAAGGTAAAAAATTATCAAAAATCAAAGTTGATAATTCTATTTTTGGTTTAACTCCAAATAAAGATGCTGTGCATAGAGCTGTTTTGTCGGAAATGGCTAATAGTCGTCAAGGTACTCATTCAACGAAATCAAGAGGTATGGTTCGTGGTGGAGGAAAAAAACCTTGGAAGCAAAAAGGTCGCGGTGTAGCTCGAGCTGGAACCAATCGTTCCCCAATATGGCGTGGTGGTGGAACTGTCTTCGGTCCAGAGCCGCATAAATATGAATATAACTTACCGAAGAAGATTAAGAGGCTAGCTCGCAAGTCTGTTTTATCTCAAAAGATTAAAGATAAAAAGTTAGTTGTAATTGATGATTTTGATATAAAAGAAATAAAAACAAAATATATATGTCAATTTTTGCAAGAACTAAAAATTGATGGAAAAATACTCTTTTTATCATCAGATATAGATGAGAATTTGTTTTTATCATTAAGAAATATTCCTAATGTAGCGCTACTAAAAGCTATAAGTGCAAGTACTTATGACCTTCTAGATTGTGATTTTATTTTAATTGATAAGAAGGGACTTGAATTATTAAATGAAGGGCTAGCGGTTAAATAATGAAACATAATGATATTATAATTAGACCTTTGTTTACTGAAAAAATGACACAATTAGAAGATATTCAAAGAAAGTATGCATTTCAGGTTAATCAAAAATCAAATAAAATTGATATTAAGAATGCGATTGAAGATAGGTTTGATGTCGAAGTTCAAAAGGTTGCCACGATGAATAGATTAGGAAAAACTAAAGATATGACAATGAAAAGTGGTGGTCGAACTATCAAGACTTCAGGAAAAAGATCTGATTGGAAAAAGGCGATAGTAACTCTTAAGGAAGGTTTTGATATAGATTTAATGAAGGGCGAAATAGATTAGGGCTTAAATGGGTATTAGAATTATAAAGCCTACAACGCCTGGAAATCGATTTTCTACACGGTCTGATTTTGAGCATATAACTGCAAATGAACCAGAGAAGAAGCTCACCAGAGCTTTAAGAAAATCTGGAGGAAGAAACAATAATGGAAGAATCACTGTGCGTCATCGCGGTGGTGGCCATAGGCGAAGGTATAGAATAATTGATTTCAAACGTGATAAAATGGATATTATTGCAAGAGTGGCTACAATAGAGTATGATCCAAATAGATCAGCTAACATTGCTTTACTTCATTATGCGGATGGAGAAAAAAGATATATTCTAGCTCCTTTTGGTTTAAAAGTTGGAGATCAATTAGTCTCATCTTTATCTGCTGAATTAAAAATTGGAAATGCGTTATGTCTTAAAAACATTCCTACTGGATTAATTGTTCATAATATTGAAATGTATCCTGGTAAAGGTGCTCAGTTAGTTAGGTCAGCTGGAACAGGTGCTCAAATTATGGCACATGACGATAGTGGCTTTACAACAATTAAGTTGCCATCTGGTGAGGTAAGATTAATTAATTCTAGTTGCTTTGCTGTTGTGGGGGAAGTTGGGAATAAATCTCATGAACAAATTGTAAGTGGTAAGGCTGGTAGAAGCAGATGGCTTGGTCGTAGACCAAAGGTGCGAGGTGTTGCTATGAACCCTGTTGATCATCCTATGGGTGGAGGTGAAGGAAAATCCTCAGGTGGAAGGCATCCGTGTACTCCATGGGGCAAGCCCACTAAAGGCTATAAGACTCGCAAGAAAAACAAAAAGTCTAATTCTCTCATTGTAAAGAGGAGGAAATAATGTCTCGTTCATTAAAAAAAGGCCCCTATGTTGATGAAAAACTTGAAAATAAACTTGTAGATATGAGTGGATCTAAAAAAAAGAAGATCATAAAGACGTGGTCTCGAAGATCAATAATAACTCCAAATTTTGTAGGGCATACTGTAGCTGTACATAATGGAAATAAATTCATTCCAGTTTTTGTATCAGAAAATATGGTTGGTCATAAGCTGGGTGAGTTTGCTCCAACACGTACCTTTAGAATCCATTCGGGAGATAGAAAGAGTTAATTATGGAAGCAAGATCAATTAGTAGATATATAAGGCAGTCTCCTAAGAAAGTTAGGATTGTTCTTGATGAAATAAGAGGTAAGAAAGTCGGGTTTGCTCTAGACTATCTTCACTTTTCTCCATTAAAAGCTTCCTCTGTAACAGAGAAAACTGTTAGATCGGCGGTTGCAAATTTAATGCAATCAAAAGAATCAGCAAATTTGGACCCTGACTCATTTACTATTAAGGAAGCTTTTGCAGATGGTGGTCCTCATTTAAAGAGGTTTAGGGCAGCTTCTATGGGTAGGATATCAAAGCTAAATAAGCCTACTAGTCATTTAACAATTGTAATTAGCAATGATTTGTAGGAGGTAAAATTTTGGGTCAAAAAACACATCCCATAGGCTTTAGGCTCTCAGTTAATAAGAACTGGAGATCTAATTGGTTTGCAGAAAAAGATTTTCCATCAGAGCTTGAAGAAGATGTTAAAATAAGAAAATATTTAAAACATAGATTGCCAAATGCTGGAGTTTCTAGAGTAGAGATAAGTAGAACATCAAAAGTTGTAACTGTAACAATTTTTACTGCGCGACCAGGTATAGTTATTGGAAAAGGTGGAGAAGAAGTATCTCGTTTAAAAGCAGAGGTTGGGCAGTTAACAAGTAAAGATGTGCAAGTAAATATATCAGAGATAAAAAGACCAGAATTAGATGCTGCATTAGTTGGCGCAAATATAGCGCACCAGTTAGTTAAGAAAATATCTTATAGAAGAGTTGTAAGTAAAGCAATTCAAGCTACCATGAGAATGGGTGCTCAAGGAATCAGAGTGAATGTAGCTGGTCGTTTAGGTGGTGCAGAGATCGCAAGAAGTGAGAAGTTTGCTGAAGGTAGAATTCCATTACATACTCTAAGAGCAGATATAGATTATGCTTTGACTGAAGCTCAGACCTCATATGGAATCATTGGTATAAAAGTGTGGATATGTATGGGGGCAAATAAATAATGCTTGAACCAAAAAAAGTAAAATATCGCCGTCATCATAGAGGTAATAGGCGAGGGATGGCAAGTCGTGGTAGTCATGTTGCTTTTGGGAGTTATGGATTAAAAGCAGTAACTCCAGGATGGATTACTTCAAGGCAGATAGAATCAGCGCGAATAACAATATCTAGAGTAGTGCGTAAAACTGGAAAGATGTGGATAAGGATTTTCCCAGATAAGCCAATTACAAAAAAACCCGCTGAAACCCGCATGGGTAAAGGGAAAGGTTCCCCGGAATACTGGGTTGCTGTAGTTAAACCAGGCAGGATATTATTTGAAGTTGAGGGAATAAGTAGAGAAGAAGCGGAAGAAGGATTTCGAAGAGCGGGTCATAAGCTACCTATTAAAACAAAATTTGCTGTTAGAAGAGAGAGCTAAATAATTATGAAAAAGAATGAATTGAATGATATGACTGTTTCAGAGTTAGAGGTTAAATTAAAGGATAATTTAGACTCATTGCAAAATTTTCGTTTTCAAAAGGCTCTTCAGCAACTTGAAGATCCTTCGCAGCTAAGAAATGTAAAAAAAGAAATAGCCCAGTTGAAGACAGTTCTTAGAGAGTATGATTTAGGTATTCGCAATGATAAAGCGATAAAGGAATAATAATGGCTGAAGTAAGAAAAAGACAAAAGCTTGTTGGTAAAGTAATTAGTGAAAAAATGGAAAAAACAGTAGTTGTTATTGTCACTAAGAAGATTCCACATCCTGTGTATGGTAAATATGTGAATCGATCTAAAAAATATATGGCTCATGTAGGATCAGTTAAAGCAAATATTGGTAATATAGTGGAAATAAGATTAATACCACCTATGAGTAAAAATAAGAGATGGCTAGTTAGTAAAGTAATAAGGTAGTAATTATTTATAGAATAATATGATTCAGCAAGAAACAAGATTAAAAGTAGCCGATAATTCTGGAGCAAAAGAGATATTATGCTTCAAGATATTAGGTGGATCTAAAAGAAGATACGCTTCTTTAGGTGATTTAATAGTGGTATCCGTTAAAAGCGCTATTCCTGGTGGTGCGGTTAAAAAAGGTGATGTAACGCGAGCTGTAGTAGTTAGGACAAGAAAAGAAGTTAGAAGAAAAGATGGGTCGTATATTCGATTTGATGATAATGCGGCTGTTTTGCTTACGGAAGCTGGGGAACCAAGAGGAACTCGCATATTTGGTCCTGTTGCCAGAGAATTACGTGATAGTGGTTATATGAAAATTGTTTCAATGGCGCCTGAGGTAATGTGATGAATCTACGTAAAGGAATGTTGGTAAGAGTGATTAAGGGTAATCATAAAGGTTCTGAGGGTAAGTTGTTATTTGTCTTTCCAAAAGAAAACAGGGCAATAGTTGAAGGTGTAAATATGGTTAAGCATTCAATTCGTCCTACTCAGGAAAACCCTAGTGGTGGTTTTTCTGAAAAAGAAGCACCGATAAATTTATCTAATCTTATGCTTGTTCAAAAAGGTGAAGTAACGCGTATAGGTTATAAAGTTTTAGATGATGGATCAAAAGTTAGAATATCTTTGAAAACAGGTCAGGAAATTGAGGTTTAATTATGGCTTCTGAAAAAAAGTCAGTCTCAAAAAAGAGCGCAAAGAGTAGTAAGAAGTCAGCAAGAACTAAGGTTGTTAGTTATATGCCAAATCTCCGAAAGCATTATTTAGAAAGTATTATACCAAAATTAATTAAGAGATTTAAGTATGCTAACCCTATGCAAGTCCCTAAGCTAACAACTATAGCTATTAATATGGGAGTGGGTGATGCAAAAGTAAATCCGAAAGCTTTAGAAAGCGCTGTTGAGGAATTAACTTTAATTTCTGGACAAAAACCTATTATTACCTTATCAAAAAAAGATATATCAAACTTTAAAATTAGAAGAGGTTTTCCCGTTGGTTGTAAAGTAACTATTAGAGGAAATAGAATGTATGAATTTCTTGAGCGGTTAATTACTGTTGCTATGCCTAGAACGAGAGATTTTAGAGGGTTATCTTTTAAATCATTTGATAAAAGAGGAAACTATAATTTTGGAGTAACGGAGCAAATTATTTTTACTGAAATAAACTATGATAAAATAGATAGCGTTAGAGGAATGGACATTAGTATTGTGACTACTGCAAAATCAGATGATGAGGGGTATTGGCTCCTAAAGGAATTTGGATTTCCACTAAGAGAAAAACCAGTTAAAGAAGAAATGTCTGAGGTTGATTGATGGCAAAAAAATCATTAATACATAAAGCAAAACAAAGACCAAAATTTTCTACAAGAGCATATAATAGATGTTTTAATTGCGGTCGTCCAACAGCTTATATGAGAAAATTTGGTTTATGTAGAATTTGTTTTAGAGAGATGGCTCTTAAGGGGGAAATACCTGGAGTTACTAAGGCTAGTTGGTAGAGGAGAAATAATTTATGACAATGACAGATCCTACAGCTGATTTACTTACAAGAATCCGAAATGGATTAGCTGTGAACAAACGTTGGGTTGATATCCCTTCATCAAAAATGAAGAAGCGAATTGTCTTTATTCTTAAAGAGGAAAAATATATTGATGATTTTATTTATGTTAAAGATGGTATGAATGAATTTATAAGAATTTTTCTAAAATATGATTATAAAGGAAAATCAGTTATTACTGAAATTAATAGAGTTAGTAAGCCTGGATATAGAGTTTATGTTGCTTGTTCAAAAATACCAAAAGTTCTTGATGGTCTTGGTGTTTCTATCTTATCTACTTCAAAAGGAGTATTATCGAATAAGGTTGCAAAAAAAATGGGTGTTGGCGGCGAGATATTGTGTAATGTTTGGTAAGAATGATGTCTAGAATAGGAAAACAGCCAATTTTAATACCTGATGGAGTTGATGTAACTATCAATGATTTATCTGTATTAGTAAAAGGACCAAAGGGGACTTTAGATGTCAATATTCATGAAGATATGGATTTAGATCTTAAAGAAAATGTATTATCAGTATCGAGGCCTTCTGATAATCGAAATCATAAATCATTGCATGGAACAACTAGAATGATATTAATGAATTCTGTTACCGGTGTATCTGAAGGTTTTTATAAAGAATTAGAGATACAAGGTGTTGGCTATCAGGCTAGTATACAGGGTAAAAGACTTATCCTTGCGTTAGGTTATTCCCATGAAATTCATTTTGACCCACCAGAAGGTATTGTAATAGAAGCAAATAATCGTACTGAAATAAAGGTTTCGGGAATAAGTAAGCAGTTGGTAGGAGAAGTTTCAGCTAAAATCAGATCATTTAGAAAGCCAGAGCCTTTTAAGGGAAAAGGGATACGTTATAAGGGTGAGTACGTTAGATCCAAACAAGGTAAAACTGTTGGTGGAGGTGAAGGTTGAGCAAATTAACAAAAGATAATGCAAGAAATGAACGCAGGAGAAATCGTAGTAAACGTACGCAGGACAATATTTCTAATCGACCAAGGCTTGTTGTAAGTAGGAGTCTAAAAAATATTCAAGCGCAAATTATTGATGATTTAAACGGCGCAACGTTAGTTTCAGTCTCCTCATTAGATAAAAGTTTAAAATCTGAAATTGCTAAGGTAAAAGGTAAGGTTGAACGAAGTAAGCTTGTTGGTAAAAAAATTGGTGAAAAAGCAAAAAAGAATAAAATTAAAGAGGTATGGTTTGATCGTAATGGTTATCCATATACAGGTAGAGTTAAAGCGATGGCTGATGCTGCTCGAAAATCAGGTTTAAAATTTTAATTGAAGGGATAAAAGTTGTCTATAATTAATCCAGCAGAATTAGATTTACAAGAAGAATCAGTAGTTAGAATCAATCGTGTTGCTAAAGTTACATCTAGGGGTAAAAGATTTAGTTTTTCAACCTTAGTTGTGGTTGGAGATGGAAGTGGTCATATAGGTGTTGGCTTAGGGAAAGCTAATGAGGTTATATCTAGTATATCTAAAGCCAAAGATAATGCGAAGCGTAATATTTTTAAAGCAAAGATAATTAATGGAACTATTCCTCATAAAATAGTTGGAAAATATGGATCAAGTAGAGTTTTACTGAAGCCTGCATCGCAAGGTACAGGTATTATTGCTGGAGGACCTGTTCGTGCAGTTATGGAACAAGTAGGCATAAATAATATATTATCAAAAAGATATGGTTCAACGAATCCCTTAAATATAGTACGAGCAACTATTAATGCTTTAGAAAATTTGCAGGATGCGGTTTTGGTTGCAAATAAACGTGGAATGACAATGAAAGAATTATTTGGTTAAATATGGCTAAATCAAAAAATAAAGAACTTAGAATTACTCAGGTTAAAAGTAGAATAGGTTATAAAAAGAAAGCAAAAGCTACTTTAGATGCTATGGGTCTGACAAAACTAAATAAATCAGTTATAATGCCTGATAACCCTGCTACAAGGGGTATGGTAAAGAAAATAGAGTTTTTAATAAATGTGGAAGAAATGTAATGGATCTTAGTTCATTAAAACCATCCAAAGGAGCTACGTCTAATAGAAAACGGCTTGGAAGAGGGCACGGATCTGGTCTTGGTAGAACGGCAGGAAGAGGTGAAAAAGGATATCATTCTAGAAGTGGAAGTAAGCATAGGCCTTGGTTTGAGGGTGGTCAAATGCCGATACATAGACGTCTTCCTAAGAGAGGTTTTTCTAATTATCTGTTTAGGAAACAATTTCAAATTGTCAATCTAAGAGATATTGATGCGCTTAATGCAGATGAAGTTGATTCAAAAAAACTTTTTGATAATGGCTTAATTTCTTCTTTTTTACAGCCTGTTAAAATTCTAGGTAATGGTGAATTAAAAAAAGCAATTAAAATTAGAGCATCTAGTTTTAGTAAATCAGCTATCTCAAAGATTGAGAAAGCTGGAGGTTCAATCGAAATACAATGATTGAGAAAATCAGAAATATGTTCAACATACCTGAACTTCGAGGGAGAATATTATTCACTTTTGGAGTGCTAGTTGTGGTGAGAATGGGGGCACATATCCCTATCCCTGGGATTAATAGTGAAGCTTTAATGGATGCATTTCGTGCTATGCAAAGTCAAAATACATTACTAGGCCTCTTTAATATGTTTGCTGGTGGTGCTTTCCAAAAAGCAACATTATTTGCACTTGGAATAATGCCATATATAACAACTTCAATTATTTTCCAATTAATGGGAAGCGTCGTTCCTTATTTTCAACGATTACAGAAAGAGGGTGAAGAAGGAAGGAAAAAATTAACTCAGTTAACAAGATACGGTACAGTTGCGGTATCTATTCTTCAGGCCTATAGTATTACAATATTTCTAGAATCGATGACTTCTAGCAATGGTGTTGCGGTTGTCACCAATCCTGGTGTTGGGTTTACATTTATTGCAATAGTCAGTATTGTTACAGGAACTATGTTGCTTATGTGGCTTGGTGAGCGAATTACTGAACGTGGGATAGGTAATGGGATCTCTTTAATTATCATGGTAGGTATAGTTTCTGTCCTTCCATCTGTTATTCTTGGGGAAATTACTCAGGTACAAGCCGGTTTAAGAGGAATTCTAACAGAAGTGATTTTACTTGGTATAATGTTCATTATCATTGCATTTGTAGTAAGATTGACTCAGGGCACAAGGAAGATTCCTGTGCAGTATGCAAAAAGAGTTGTTGGACGTAAAATATATGGTGGACAGGCCACTCATATTCCACTTCGGGTTAATACTGCTGGTGTTATGCCTATAATTTTTGCCCAATCTGTAATGTTTATACCTAGTACGGTTGCTATGTTTTTTCCTGAAAGTGAATTTATGTTGGGCGTGACTAGATGGTTTTCATTTGATCATCCATTCTATTGGACTGTTTTTGGTCTAATGATAATTTTTTTCACGTATTTTTATACTGCTATAGCTTTTGATCCTGTTCAAGTTGCTTCTAATATGAAACAGCATGGTGGATTTATACCAGGTGTTAGACCTGGAAAGAAAACAGCTGAATATATTGATAATATTTTAACTCGTGTTACTCTCCCAGGTTCAATTTTTCTCGCTGGAGTTGCTGTTTTTCCATTTGTTTTAATGAATGTTATGAATGTTGGTTATGATTTGGCGTCTTTTTTTGGAGGTACGAGTCTTTTAATAATCGTTGGTGTAGCTCTAGATACATTACAGCAAATTGAATCTCATCTATTGATGCGTCATTATGATGGCTTTTTATCAAAAGGTAAAATTAGAGGCAGGAAACGGATCTAATGGTTAGGGTCAGAACAGATAGAGAAATAAATCTCATTGCTGGGAGCGCTCAGATTGTAGCTGATACACTAGATATGCTTTCGGAAAAAGTAAATTCGGGTGTATCGTTATTAGAATTAGATATGTTAGCTGAGGAATTTATTCGTTCTCAAGATGCCATACCTGCATTTAAAGGTTATATGGGTTTTCCTGCGACGCTATGTATTTCTGTCAATGATGAAGTGGTCCATGGAATACCTTCAGATAGTATACTTAAAGATGGTCAGATAGTTGGAATTGATTGTGGTGCTGTTAAAAATGGCTATTATGGGGATTCTGCAAGAACTTTTGCTGTTGGAAATATAAGTAATGAAGACAAAGAATTAATAAATACGACTCAAAAAGCATTATATCATGGAATTAATAAAGCTGTTCCTGGAAACTATGTATCTGATATTGGACATGCAATTCAGTCATATGTTGAACCTAAAGGTTATTCAATTGTTAGGGAATTGGTTGGGCATGGAATTGGAACGAATCTACATGAAGATCCACAAGTCCCAAATTATGGAGATCCTGGCATGGGCGTTTTATTGAAGGAAGGTATGTGTCTTGCAATAGAACCAATGATTAACATAGGTGCCAAAGATGTTTATACACTAGATGATGGCTGGACTATAAAGACTAAGGATGGCTATAACTCTGCTCATTTTGAACATACGATTGCAATTCGGAAAGATGGTCCTGAAATTCTTTCAGGGAGTAAGTTGAATGGCTAAAGAAAAACCAATAACAATTGATGGTGTTATAACTGAAACGCTACCAAGCGCAATGTTTAGAGTTGAGGTTGAAATTGGTGGTGAAATGCATGAGGTCCTGGCTCATGTCTCAGGCAAGATGAGAATGCATTATATTAAAATTTTACCGGGCGATATTGTAACATTAGAAATATCTCCTTATGATCTAAAGCGTGGAAGAATTATTTATAGGCAAAAGTAGTTATGAAAGTTAGACCTTCTGTAAAAAAAATGTGTCCTAAATGTAAAATCATTAAACGAAAGGGTGTCGTACAAGTAATTTGTGAGAACCCTAAGCATAAGCAAAGACAGGGATAGGGTTAAGTTATGGCAAGAATAGCAGGTGTAGATATACCAAGAGATAAGAAAGTTCCTTATTCATTGTGTTATATATATGGTATTGGTCTTACTACAGCGGAAGAAATATGTAATAAAGCTAAAATAGATGTCAATAAACGCGTTAAAGATTTAACTGAAAAGCAAGTAGTGACAATTCGTGATGTTATATCAAAAATGGAATTAGCTATTGAAGGTGAACATAGATCTGAAGTTGCTATGAATATTAAACGTTTACGAGATATAGGCAGTTATAAAGGAATACGTCATAGAAGAGGACTTCCTGTAAACGGCCAACGTACAAAAACAAATGCTCGAACAAGAAAAGGTCGTAAGAAAACTGTCGGTATGGGTAAGAAAGCATTGGAAAAGAAATAGAAAGGTTATATTAATTGGCGAAACCACCACAAAAGAAGAAATCAAAGAAAAAAAAGGTTGCTGATACTAGAGGAGTTGCTAGTATAAAGGCTACTTTCAATAATACTCATATATCAATTGCAGATAAATTTGGG